>MDTG01123308.1_pt1 | contig 23199 bp, 33 predicted proteins | sample 811421 | NCBI WGS metagenome assembly MDTG01 (sample SAMN05326645, study PRJNA326480) | marine metagenome | isolation source: seawater | place: Pacific Ocean: South East | collected 2011
AAAGGTAAACAAGGCAGATTCAGACAAAATTTATTAGGAAAAAGAGTAGACTATTCAGGAAGATCAGTAATAGTTGTAGGACCTGAGCTAAAACTTCATCAATGCGGATTGCCAAAAAAAATGGCCTTAGAGCTATTCAAACCTTTCTTATATGCAAGATTAGACAAACTTGGTTTGGCTACAACAATAAAACAGGCAAAAAAAATGGTTGAAAAACAAAAACCAGAAGTTTGGGATGCTTTAGAACACATAATAAGAGAACATCCAGTTATATTAAACCGCGCACCAACACTACATAGATTGGGAGTACAGGCATTTGAAGCAAAATTAATCGAGGGTAACGCAATTGAATTACACCCATTAGTTTGTGCAGCTTTTAACGCTGATTTTGATGGCGATCAAATGGCCGTTCATATTCCGCTTAGTTTAGAGGCGCAATTAGAGGCAAGGGTTCTAATGATGTCGACAAATAATATTTTAAGTCCATCTAATGGAAAACCAATTATTGTACCTAGCCAAGATATCGTTTTAGGTATTTATTACTTGTCACAATCCAAAACAAAAACTAAAGATGATGATAAACCAGTTGCTATATTCTCAAATGCCGATGAAATAAACAATGCTCTCGAAGATAGCAATATAAGTTTACATTCAAAAATAATTTCTCAATTTATAACCGTAGATGAAAAAGGGAACAAAATAAAAGAAAAGTACAAAAGTACAGCAGGTAGGTTCCTTCTTGCAGAAACCCTGCCAAAGCATCACAAGATTAAATTTTCGTTAATTAACAAAATTTTAACGAAAAAAGCAGTTTCTGAAATTATTGACATTGTTTATAGGTATTGTGGACAAAAAGAAACTGTACTCTTTTGCGACAAAATCAAAGAATTAGGTTTTAAACACGCCTTTAAAGCAGGTATTTCATTCGGGAAAAATGATTTAATCATTCCAAAAACAAAAGAAAAACTGGTTAACGATACAAAAAAACTTATAGAAGGTTACGAAAAGCAATATCAAGATGGATTTATAACAAGAGGAGAAAAATATAATAAAGTAGTAGATGTCTGGTCTAAATGTACAGATTCTATAGCAAATGAAATGATGAAGGAAATTTCATCTGCTGAAAAAATATATTCAGATGGAAGAATAGAAACAAATTCAGTTTTTATGATGGCCGACTCTGGTGCACGGGGATCCCCAGCTCAAATGAAACAATTAGCTGGTATGAGAGGTTTAATTGCTAAACCATCTGGCGAAATTATTGAAACACCAATTATTTCAAACTTTAAAGAAGGCTTAACGGTTTTAGAATACTTCAACTCAACACACGGTGCTCGTAAAGGTCTAGCAGATACCGCGCTTAAAACAGCCAATTCAGGATACCTTACAAGAAGATTGTGTGATGTAGCTCAAGATTTACAAGTTACAAAAATGGAATGTGATCCAAAATTAAGATCTTCTATAAAGTTATCTGAAATAATTGAAGGCGGTAATGTTTTAGTAAGCTTGTCAGAAAGGGTTCTAGGTCGTGTTTCCGCGGAGAACGTAAAAAATCCTTTAACTGGAGAACTAATTGTTAAAACTAAAGAAATGATTGATGAGAATATTTGTGAAAAGATAGATGCTGCGGGCGTTAAAGCTATACAGGTTTATTCAGTAATTACATGCGGATCTAAAAAGGGTGTTTGCGCAATGTGCTATGGAAGAGATTTATCACGAGGGAAAATGGTAGCTATTGGTGAAGCTATTGGAATGATAGCAGCTCAATCTATTGGAGAACCAGGGACACAATTAACAATGAGAACTTTCCACGTCGGCGGTACAGCACAAATTAAAGAACAATCTTCTGTTGTTTCAGCAACCGATGGAATTTTAAAAATATCGAATAAAAATTTAATAGAAGATTCAAAAAAGAATATAATTGTTATGGGTCGAAATACTCAATTATCTTTAGAAGATAACAATGGAAGACAACTAGCTTTATATAAAGTTCCTTATGGTTCTAAACTTCTCTTTAAACAAGACGAGAAAGTTCCAAAAGGGAAAAAAATATGCGAGTGGGATCCATACACTTTACCTGTAATAGCTGAAACAAGCGGCATAGTTAATTACATGGATCTAGTAGATGGTGTTTCCTTAGCAGAAACTGCCGATGATGCAACAGGAATATCTGTTAAATCTGTAATAGATTGGAAATCTCAATCAAAGAATTCAGATCTTAAACCAAGAATAACTTTAAGAAATTCTTCTGGAGAAGTAATTAAAAAAGCCGATCAAAATGAAGCAAGATATTATTTGGTTCCAGACTCGATATTATCTGTCAAAGATGGCCAAAAAATCTCTGCCGGAGATGTGCTTGCAAGACTTCCGAAAGAGACATCTAAAACTAAAGATATCACTGGGGGCCTCCCAAGAGTTGCTGAACTTTTTGAAGCAAGAAGACCAAAGGATAGTGCAATAATTGCAGAAAATGATGGAACCATCCAGTTTGGGAAAGAAGTAAGAGGCAAACAAAAAATATCAATTGTTACCGATAAAGGAGAAAGTTCTAATTATTTAATTCCCAAAGGTAAACACACTAATTTTAACCAAGGTGAGAAAATTAAAAAAGGGGAATACCTTTTAGATGGCGCTCCAGCTCCACATGATATTCTGAGAATTCTAGGTGTTGAGTCTTTAACAGAATATTTTATCAGTGAAGTTCAAGAAGTCTATCGTATGCAAGGTGTTGTTATTAATGATAAACATATTGAAACAATAGTTAGACAGATGCTTAAAAAAGTTGAAATAAAAGATTCCGGTGATTCTAATTTATTGAGTGGGGAAACTGTAGAAAGAATTTATTTTGACCAAGTAAACGAAGACTTGTTAAAAAATAACAAAAAACCAGCAAAGGGTGAAAGAATATTACTTGGTATAACCAAAGCATCTTTACAGACAAACTCTTTCATATCTGCGGCATCATTCCAAGAAACTACAAGAGTATTAACTGACGCCGCTATTAAAGGTAAAGTAGATAATCTAGAAGGATTAAAAGAGAATGTGATTGTAGGTAGACTTATACCTGCTGGAACAGGCTTTGCTAAATCTATTTTAGATAATAAGGCTAAAGAACAGGATAAAATAAGAATTGCTGAGCTACAAAAACAGGAGCTTGAAAACAAAGCCAGCGAACCATCGCCTCAGGAATAAAATCCCTTTATTTACAAGGGTTTTTTGCTCTATTAAATATTGACTTTTATCACTTCAATGTTAGTTTAGCGCAATTTTAATAGTTAAAGGTAAGGTTATTTAGACCTTAAACAATAACTAAACAATCAAGGTTTTCCCACCTTATTTTTACTATTAATAAATAAATAAATATTATGGCAACGATAAACCAATTATTAAGAAAACCTAGGGTAAAACCTTTGACTAGAAACAAAGTTCCTGCTTTGCAGAAACAACCCTTAAAAAGAGGTGTGTGTACAAAAGTATATACAACAACTCCAAAAAAACCTAACTCAGCTTTGCGTAAAGTTGCAAGAGTAAGATTATCGAACGGTTTTGAAGTTACAGCATATATTCCAGGTGAAGGTCATAATCTACAAGAGCACTCGGTAGTTTTGATAAGAGGTGGTCGAGTTAAAGATTTACCTGGAGTTAGGTACCATGTGCTAAGAGGAAATCTCGACGCTCAAGGCGTAACAGCAAGAAGAAAAAGACGCTCTCTTTACGGCGCTAAAAAACCAAAATAATTCTAATCATGTCTAGAAAACGTAAAGCACCTAAAAGAAAACACTTTCCAGATCCAAAATACAAATCATTAACTGTATCAAAATTTATAAATGCAATTATGTATGACGGCAAAAGATCTTCAGCAGAGAAGATTTTGTATACAGCAATGGATAAAATGAAAAATAAAAATTTAGATCCTATAAAAACATTTAATACAGCTATTGGTAATGTGAAGCCAAATCTTGAAGTAAGATCCAGAAGAGTCGGGGGAGCAACTTATCAGGTTCCAGTAGAAGTAAAATCAAACAGATCACAGGCATTAGCACTAAGATGGATTTTGTCAGCGTCAAGAAAAAGAAAAAATAAAACTATGTCAGAAAAATTATTTTACGAATTAATGGATGCATCACAAAATAAAGGATCAGCAGTTAAAAAAAGAGAGGATACACATAAAATGGCAGAATCCAATAAGGCTTTTGCACATTTTAGATGGTAATATATAATGCCTAGAAGTCATAACTTAGAGAGATATAGAAATATTGGTATCATGGCACACATTGATGCCGGCAAAACCACTACTACAGAAAGAATATTATACTATACGGGCAAGAGTCATAAGATCGGTGAAGTTCATGATGGTGCAGCAACAATGGATTGGATGGAACAAGAACAAGAGAGAGGCATAACAATTACTTCAGCCGCAACAACCTGTTTCTGGAGAGAAAATAGAATAAACATTATAGATACACCTGGACATGTTGACTTTACAATTGAAGTTGAAAGATCTTTAAAAGTTCTTGACGGAGCAGTCGCAGTTTTTGACGGCGTAGCTGGTGTTGAACCTCAGTCTGAAACGGTCTGGAGACAAGCAGATAAGTATAAAGTACCAAGAATATGTTTTGTTAATAAATTAGACAGAACCGGAGCTGACTTTTTTAACTGTGTTGAAATGATTAAAGATAGACTTGGAGCAAAGCCATTAGTTATGCAAATACCTGTCGGAATAGAAGCTTCTTTAAAAGGTGTCGTAGATTTAGTGAAGATGAAAGCAGTTATATGGAAGGATGAAAAACTTGGAGCGGAATTCGAATACGTCGAAATACCCTCTGATCTTAAAGATCAAGCTGAAAAATATAGAAAAGAATTAATAGAAACGGCTGTTGAACAAGACGAAAAATTAATGGATGATTATTTAAACGGTAAGGATATAGCAGAAAAAGATATCATATCTTGTATTAGAAAAGGTTGTTTAAAATTCGATTTTGTGCCAGTTTTTACTGGATCCGCCTTCAAAAACAAAGGTGTCCAACCACTATTAGATGCAGTTGTAGATTTTTTACCTAGTCCTAAAGATTTAAATTCAATTAAAGGAACAAAGCCAAATTCAAAAGATGAAATAGAAAGAAAATTTGAAGACAAAGAACCTTTTTCAGCTCTAGCTTTTAAGGTTGCAAATGATCCATTCGTTGGTTCGCTAACATTTATTAGAATTTATTCAGGAACTCTAAAGTCAGGAACCGGGATTTATAATAGTTCCAAAGATAAAGAGGAGAGAGTCGGCAGAATGCTTTTAATGCATGCAAATAGTCGTGAAGACGTTAAAGAGGCTAATGCAGGAGATATAGTTGCTTTGGCCGGTTTAAAAAACACTATCACAGGACATACTTTATGTGATGAAGAGAACCCAATCGTATTAGAACCAATGGAGTTTCCAGATCCAGTAATTGAAATCGCCGTAGAACCAAAAACTAAAGGAGACCAAGAAAAAATGGGCGAAGCTTTGGGTAGATTAGCTAAAGAGGACCCTTCGTTCAAAGTAACTTCTGACGAAGAGTCAGGACAAACTATAATAAAAGGTATGGGTGAATTACATTTAGATATAATTGTAGACAGAATGAAAAGAGAGTTTAAAGTCGAAGCAAATATTGGTGCTCCTCAGGTAGCATACAGAGAAACTATTTTAAAACCAGTTTCAAATACTTATATACACAAAAAACAAAGTGGTGGTGCCGGACAGTTTGCAAAAGTGGAGTTGTCCGTTGAACCACTTGAACCTGGAAAAGGTAGAGAAGTTGATAATAAAATTAAAGGCGGATCTATTCCTAAAGAGTTTATACCCGGTGTTGAAAAAGGTATTGAAAGTGTTGCCGATAACGGAATTTTAGCTGGCTTTCCATTAATTGATTATAAGGTAACCATAGTAGATGGTTTGCACCACGATGTAGATTCAAGCGTGTTAGCTTTTGAAATTGCTTCAAGATATTGTTTTAAAGAGGCTTGTACAAAAGCAAGTTTAAAACTTTTAGAACCTATAATGAGAGTCGAGGTTATAACCCCAGAAGACTATATGGGTGATGTTATAGGTGATTTAAATAGTAGAAGAGGTCAAGTATCCACAACAGATAAAAGAGGGAACGCAACAGTGATAAGCGCAATGGTTCCTTTAGCCAATATGTTTGGTTATATAAATAATTTAAGATCAATGTCACAGGGTAGAGCACAATATTCAATGTTCTTTGATCATTATGCAAAAGTACCGCAAAATGTTCAAGACGAAGTAACAAAGAAAATGGCATAAGATATGGAAAAACAAAACATAAGAATAAATTTAAGAGCGTATGACAATAAGATATTAGATATATCTACACAGGAGATAGTTAATACCGCAAAAAGAACTGGTGCTCAAGTCAAAGGACCTATTCCTTTACCAACTAAAATAGAAAAATTTACTGTATTAAGATCACCTCATATTGATAAAAAAAGTAGAGAGCAATTTGAGACAAGAACTCACAAAAGATTAATAGATATAATAGAACCAACACCACAGACAGTTGAAGCATTGATGAAATTAGACTTAGCTTCAGGTGTAGATATAGATATTAAAATATAATTATGACACTAGGATTAGTAGGAAAAAAAATTGGAATGAGCAGGGAGTTCTTGGAATCTGGAACTTCTGTACCAGTTACTGTAGTAAGAGTTGAAAAAGGAAGAATAATAGATATTTATAACAAAGAAAAAAATGGTTATTCGGCTGTAAAGTTAGGTTTTTTAAAAATAAAACCATCTAAATTAACGAATCAAATGAAAGGCTTTTTTGCGAAGAAAAATACCGAACCAAAAAAAATATTAAAAGAATATAGGGTTGATAAACCCGAAGATTTTAAACTTGGTAGCGAGATTGGATTAGAATTATTTAAGGATGTAAAATTTATAGACGTTAGATCTAAAACAGTAGGAAAAGGTTTTGCCGGACCAATGAAAAGATGGAATTTCTCAGGTTTAAGAGCTACACATGGTGTTTCTGTTTCCCATAGGTCACATGGATCTACAGGTCAAAGGCAAGATCCAGGTAAAGTTTTTAAAAACAAAAAAATGGCCGGTCACATGGGCTCTAAATTTAGAACTTTACTAAATTTAGAAATCGTTAAATCTGATATGGAAAATAATTTAATATATATAAAAGGTTCAATACCTGGATCAAAAAATTCAACAGTATTTTTAAGAAAATCGGTTAAAGAAATAAATAGAAAAACATCGATTGAAAAAGAAAAAACAGTTAAACAGGTTCAGCAAAGTGCTAAAAAGACGGCTCCAAAAGAGGAAAAAAAGGAAGAATCACAAAAAGCAGCAGCAAACAAAACAACTGAAAAAAAAGATGTGCCTAAAAAAGAGGCAAAAGGTAAGTAACTTATGAATATAGACATTTTAAATATAGATGGGATTAAGTCAAAAAGCATTAATATTTCAGACAATTTAACTGGTCTCAAAGTGAATTATAAACTTCTAAAATATGTAATTGATTGGCAATTAAACCACGGAAAAAAAAGGGTGGCAAAAACTAAACAAAGAAATGAGATTACCGGATCAACTAGAAAAATATATGCACAAAAGGGAACAGGCGGAGCTAGGCACTCTAGTAGAAAAGCCCCAATATTTATCGGCGGAGGAATAGCGCACGGTCCAAAAGGAGATAAATATAAAGTAAAAAAAATAAATAAAAAAATGCGAAAATTGGCTTTAGCTCAAACTATATCAAAAAAGAGTTCTAATAAAGAATTATTTGTTTTAGACGATATTAAAAAACAGATCAAAAAAACAAAAACTTTTTACAGCTTCTTATCTAAAAACAAAATAAATAATGTTCTTATAATTTCTGACAAAGAAACACATAAAAATATTAGTAAGTCAGTTAGAAATATACCCGATGTTAAATTGATAAGCGATGATGGTGCTAATGTATACGATCTTATAAAATTTAAAAACGTTTTATTCACAACTTCATCTATTAAAAAAATTCAAGATAGGATTTTAAATGAAAAAAATTAATTATTTAGATTCGATTATATCGCCAATTATAACTGAGAAGGCAACAAACCAATCAGAGCAAAATAAAGTAACATTTAAAATTCACAAAAATGCTTCAAAAAAATCTATAAAAAAAAGTATTGAAAAGATTTTTAAAGTTACAGTTGTTAAAATAAATACAATTAATAAAAAAGGTAAAAACAAAATGGTAAGAGGAAAATTAGGAAAAAAAAGCGGTTTTAAAAAAGCCTTAGTAACTCTGAAGAAAGGACAGAGTATTGATCTTTCCTTAGGAGCTTAAACAATGAGTCTTAAAACTTATAAACCTTACACAAAATCTACAAGAACAACTGTTCTGGTTGATAGGAAAGGTTTGTGGAAAGGCAGACCCCTAAAATCCTTAACTTCAGGAAAAATATCGACTGGTGGAAGAAATAATCTGGGTAGAATTACTTCTAGATCAAAGGGATCGGGTCATAAAAAAAGATTTCGACAAATTGATTTTTATAGAAATAAATTTGATATGAAATCCAAAGTTGAAAGAATTGAATATGACCCAAATAGAACCTCGTACATTGCACTTATAAAATATGATGATGGTGTAAGAAATTATATTTTGTGTCCGAGAAATCTCAAGGTTGGTGACGAAATAGTTTCAGGCAATAAAAAAGAAATTAAAATTGGAAATTGCATGCCATTAAGCGATATACCTCCAGGAACAATTATACACAATGTTGAATTAGTAGATGGTGGGGGAGGAAAATTAGCAAGATCTGCTGGCTCGTCAGTTACTCTTTCAGGTTTTGACGATGAACATGCAATTTTGAAATTGTCCTCAGGAGAAACTAGAAAAGTCAGGTCTGCTTGTAAAGCTACAATTGGTTCAGTTTCAAATCCCGACCAAAAAAATATACAAATTGGAAAAGCGGGCAGAAATAGATGGAAGGGCAAAAGACCATTAGTACGAGGCGTTGCAAAAAATCCTGTAGATCACCCTCATGGCGGAGGTGAAGGTAAAACATCTGGGGGAAGAAACCCTGTATCTCCTTGGGGCCAATCAGCTAAGGGACTAAAAACTAGAAAACCTAAAAGAAGTGACATGCTGATAATATCTAGAAGAAAGAAGAGGAAAAAATAATGTCTAGAGGTATATGGAAAGGTCCTTTTGTGCATCCAAGCTTGTTAAAAAAAGTTGATAAGTTAAAAACTGGAGATAAAAAGAAACCAATTAAAACATGGTCAAGAAACTCAACTATTATACCAGAATTTGTTGGACATAGTTTTTTAATACATAACGGCAAATCATTTATTCCTATTACTGTATCAGAAGAAATGGTGGGGCATAAATTAGGTGAATTTTCTCCAACAAGAAAATTCATAGCTCATACAGCTGCAGACAAAAAAGCAGCAGCAGAAAAAGATTCAGGAGCTCCCAAAGCAGCTCCAGGAGCAGCACCAAAAGCGGCACCAGGCGCAGCACCAAAACCAGCGGCTCCCGTGAAAGGAAAAGAAGATGGAAAAAAGTAACTTGGTAAAAGCAATAAACAAAAATGTAAGGAGCGGAGCAAGAAAAGCTAACCTTGTATTAAATTTTATAAAAGGGAAAAAAGCGGATCTAGCTATTCGAGACTTAGACTTTACAAGAAAAAAAATTGCCCAAGATATTAAGAAAACCATAAAATCCGCAATAGCGAATGCAGAAAATAATTACCAATATGATGTAGACAATTTATATGTAAAAGAGGCATATGTGGGCAAGTCAATTGTTATGAAAAGGTTTAGACCAAGAGCCAAAGGTAGGGCCGCAGGCATTAAAAAACCTTACAGCAGAATAACAATAATTTTAGAAGAAAAAGAAAAAAAGGATAAAAAATAATGGGACAAAAAGTAAATCCAATAAGTTTTAGACTAGGAATAAATAGACCTTGGGATTCAATATGGTTTGCCAAAAAAGGTGAATATGGAAAATTTTTGATAGAGGATTACAAAATCAGGAAATATATAAAAGAAAATATTAAAAATTCAGGAGTTTCAGAAATAATTATAGAAAGATCTTCAAAAAAATGTACTGTGACTATTCACACATCTAGACCTGGATTTGTTATAGGAAAAAAAGGTTCTGATATTGAAAAAATAAAGAAGAAACTTTCAAAACTTACATCTAGCGAAATATTTCTTAATATTAAAGAAATAAAAAAACCAGAATTAAATGCATATTTAGTTGCTGAAAATATATCTCAACAACTTGTCAAAAGAGTTGCATACAGAAGAGCAATGAAGAGAGCAATGCAATCCGCAATGAGATTAGGAGCAAAGGGAATCAAAGTTACATTAAGTGGTAGGTTGGCTGGAAATGAAATAGCTCGAAGTGAATGGTTAAGAGAGGGCAGCATTCCTCTTCACACACTAAGAGCCAATCTGGATTATGCTGAAGCTGAAGCATTAACCACTTATGGTGTAATAGGTGTGAAAGTTTGGATTTATAAAGGTGAAATTTTTACAAAAGATTTAGATAAAGATAAAATGGGGAAAACAAAAAATGCTTCAACCAACAAGAAGTAAGTATAGAAAAGCACATAAAGGAAGAATTCACGGTAAAGCAACAAGGGTTGCGACTTTGAATTACGGATCATATGGTCTAAAGGCAATTGAACCTGAAAGAGTTTTAGGAAAACAAATCGAAGCTGCTAGAGTGGCATTAACAAGATACATGCAAAGAACCGGAAAAGTTTGGTCAAGAGTTTTTCCAAATATTCCAGTTTCAAAAAAACCTACCGAAGTAAGAATGGGTAAAGGTAAGGGGTCTCCTGAATTTTGGGTGTGCAGAGTCAAGCCTGGAAGAATATTATTTGAAGTTGATGGCGTAACTGAGGAAGTTGCTAAAGTAGCACTTTATAAAGCTTCCGCAAAATTACCTATAAAAACAAAATTTGTGAAGAGATAATATGAAAAAAAAAGATACGAAAAAATTAAGTCCTGATCAGTCTGTTAGAGAGATACAGAAATTAAAAAAAGATCTTTTTAATATGAGATTTAAAAAGATCAATGGTCAAATTCAAAGTCCCGCAGAATTTACTAAGCTTAAAAAAAATATAGCAAGACTTTATAGCAATATAGGAAACAAAAAATGACCAAAAAAATTTTAGAAGGAATAGTAGTAAGTGACAAAAGCAACAAAACAGTAGTTGTTGAAGTTAAAAGGAAATTTCAACATCCATTTTATGGTAAAGTTATATCAAGATCTAAAAAATATCATGCGCATGATGAAAAAAATAAATTTAAAAAAGGCGATTTGGTTAAAATAATAGAAAGCAAACCAATATCAAAACTTAAAACATGGGAAGTGATAGATAAATGATACAGGTACAAACAGAACTTCAGGTAGCAGACAACACAGGGGCGAAAAGAGTCGAATGTATAAAGGTCCTAGGTGGTTCAAAAAGAAGATATGCCGGAGTTGGTGATCTAATTGTTGTAAGCGTCAAAGACGCGCTACCTAATGGAAAAGTTAAAAAAGGGTCTGTACATAAAGCAATAATAGTAAGGACTAAAAAAGAAATATTTAGAAAAGACGGTTCAAAAGTACAATTTGATAATAATTCAGTAGTTTTAACTGATGAAAAAGGAGAACCAATTGGCACAAGAATTTTTGGTCCAGTTACTAGGGAACTTAGATACAGAGGACAAACAAAAATAATCTCATTAGCACCGGAGGTATTATAAAATGTTCTTAAAAAAAGGTATTACGGTTAAAGTTTTATCAGGGAAAGATAAAGGAAAGAATGGTGAAATAATTCAAATAGACAGATCAAGAGATTTAGCAAAGGTTAAAGCTCTAAATATGGTAAAAAAACATAAAAAGCCAACAAAGGAAAATAAAGGTGGAATAATTTCAAAAGAGGCCTTTATACATCTATCAAATTTAAAAAAAGTTGATGAAAAAAAGAAAGATAAAAAATGACACCAAGACTTAAAGAAAAATATAAAAATGAAATAGTAAAAACTTTGATGACAAAGCTTAATCAAAAGAACGTTTACTCAGTTCCAAGAATTAATAAAATTGTTGTTAATATGGGTCTCGGTTTAGATGGAAATGACCAAAAAATTCTAAAATCATGCGTTCAAGATATTGCAGCAATAACTGGCCAACAGCCAATTATCACAAAGTTTAAAAAATCTATATCAAATTTTAAAACAAGAAAAGGTACAAGCGCAGGTCTTAAAGTAACATTACGCAACAATAGAATGTTTGAATTTTTAGATCGACTAGTAAATATTGCATTACCAAGAATTAAGGATTTTAGAGGTTTACAAACATCTGGTTGTGATAAATTTGGAAATTATAGTTTTGGTATAAAAGAACATATAATCTTTCCTGAAATAAACTTTGATAAAGTTGAAAGAATTAGAGGTTTAGATATTACAATAGTCACAAACAGTAATTCTATTGAAAATACGGTTACACTCTTAAAAGAGTTTAATTTTCCTATGGTAGAAAGTCCACGGAAAAAAATAAAAATACAACAAATTAAAAATGAACAAATTAAAAAAGGAGAAGGGGAAAAAAATGGCTAAAACTAGCGCGATACAAAGAAATTTAAAAAGAATTAGAATGACAAAAAAATTTGAAAATAGAAGAAAAAAACTTAAAAAAATAATAAATAACAAAAAACTGCCTTTGAATGAAAGGTTTGCTGCCCAACTAAAACTAACTAAACTTCCAAAAAATTCAGCAAGAACAAGAATTAGAAACAGATGCGAAATTTCTGGACGACCTCATGGAGTTTACAGAAAATTAAGAATTTCAAGAATTGCACTAAGACAAATGGCTTCCTCAGGTAAAATACCTGGAATGACGAAGTCTAGCTGGTAAGGAGAATTATGAATTTAGTCGATCCTATTGGAGATATGTTAACAAGAATAAGAAACGGTCAGATGAGATCGTTGAATAAAATTAGTATACCTTTTTCTAATTTTAGGTTGAAAATTTTGGATGTATTAAAAAAAGAAGGATATATAATTGATTTTTATCTGCAAGATACTAAAGAGAAAACAAAATCTATCCTTGTAGTTTTAAAATATTACGAGGGTCAACCAGTAATTAAAGAAATTAAAAGGATTTCAAAACCAGGAAGACGTGTGTACTCAAGAGCAGTTAGTATACCTAAAATCAAAAATGGTTTAGGTGTAGCTATTTTATCTACAAGCAAAGGTGTTATGTCTGACGCCGAGGCTGTAAAAAACAATCTTGGTGGAGAAATAATTTGTAGGGTGTTTTAATGTCAAAATTAGGAAAAAAAATAATTTTATTGCCAAAAGAGTCAAAAATTGACATCCAAGGAAACTCAGTAACGGTTTCTGGACCAAAAGGTTCTGAAAAGATTCTTTTCAATGAAAAAGTTTTTTCACCTAAAATTAATGAAAAAAATGAATTTAAAATAGCCCCAATTAAAAAAGATAAAAATTCTTCAGCTATGTGGGGGACTTATAGAAGCTTAATTAATAATGCCATTTTGGGAGTAACAAAAGGACATGAAAAAAATTTAGAATTAAATGGCGTTGGATTTAAGGTTGCTCAACAAGCAGATCAATTAAAATTAAAACTAGGTTTCAGCCACGAAGCTATTTACAAAGTTCCAAAGGGAATTAATATCAAAATTGAAAAACAAACTAAAATTAGTATCACAGGAACTGATAAAGCCTTAGTATCAAAAGTAGCTTCAGAAATTAAATCACTAAAACCTGTTGAGCCATACAAAGCAAAAGGTATTAAAGAAAAAGATCAATTTGTAATAAGAAAAGAAGGAAAGAAAAAATAAAAATGAAAATGGATCTAAATAAAAAAAGAACTATAAGAAATAGAAAAAAATTAAAAAGCGTTAGCTACGATAGATATAGAATTACAGTGTCAAAATCATTGAATAATATTTCAGCTCAAATTATCGATGATAATGTAAACAAAACTATTGTATCAGCATCATCAAATGAAAAAGAAATTAGAAGTAATAAAGTTAAAAAAATGGAAATGTCAAAAATTATAGGCGAAACATTAGCAAAAAGGGCAGCAGAAAAAAAAATAACTAAAGTTTATTTTGATAGAGGTGGTTTTAAATATCACGGAAGAATAAAATCTCTTGCTGAAGCGTTAAGAAAAAATGGGTTAAATTTTTAATGAGAGAAAATGGAATTATAGAAAAACTTGTAGCAATAAACAGAATCACAAAAGTAGTTAAAGGTGGTAGAAGATTCGGTTTTGCTGCTCTCGTGGTAGTTGGAGACCAAAAAGGCTCTATAGGTATTGGAAAGGGTAAATCAAAACAAGTTCCAGATGCTATAAAAAAAGCTACCGAGGTGGCTAAAAAAAGTATGATAAAAATTCCACTGAAGGATGGAAGAACCTTACATCATGACATTTATTCTAAAAATGGTTCTGGAAAAATTTTAATGAGATCTGCACCTACTGGTACCGGAATTATAGCAGGAGGATCTGTAAGAGCAGTATGTGAAGTTCTTGGAATTCAAGATGTTGTTGCTAAGTCACTAGGATCACCGAATCCCCACAATGTTTTAAAAGCTCTTATTAGTGGTTTAAAAAATCAAAGCTCACCAAAACATCTCTCTGCTTTAAGAGGTAAAAAAATTTCTGAGATAGTAAAAAAAAGGGAAACTAAATGAAATTAAATAACCTTATAAAAACAAATTTCTCAAAAATTAGAGTTGGTAGAGGAATCGGATCAGGCAAAGGAAAAACATCTGGAAGAGGAGTTAAAGGTCAAAAATCTAGATCAGGAGTTGCTATTAAAAGTTTTGAAGGTGGCCAAATGCCATTGTTTAGAAGATTACCCAAAAGAGGTTTTAAGAGTTTCAACAAAAAACATGTAGCAATTTTAAACTTAGAAGATCTACAAAATTTTATTAAAGATAAAAAAATCAAAATAAATGACGATCTCAATATTAAATTTTTAAAAGAAAAAAAACTTATTAGAAAAGATTTAAATTTACTGAAAATATTAGGAAAAGGTGAAATAAAAGAAAAAATTAAAATTAGTACAAATTTTGTTTCAAAATCTGCAAAATCAAAAATTGAAAAAGCGGGAGGTACAATTAAAATTCTATCAAATAATAAAGAATAATTTCAATTATGGCTACCGAAGATTTTCAACAAAATGTGTCAACTAAGTCAAACGATTTAAGAAATAGAATACTTTTTACAATTTTAATTCTTTGTATATACAGATTGGGCACATTCGTACCAATCGCTGGCATTGATCCTTACGCATTACAAGAAATGATGTCCTCATCTCAAAAAGGTTTGTTGGGCATGTTTAATGTTTTTTCGGGTGGAGCTGTAAGTAGGATGGCAATATTTGCATTAGGGATAATGCCTTATATTTCTTCATCAATTATTGTTCAATTGTTAACCGGTGTTTCAGATTATTTTAAAAATCTCAAAGAACAGGGAGAAATTGGCAGAAAACAGATAACGCAAATAACAAGATACGGAACAGTTTTGATAGCAACATTACAAGGTTATGGAGTTGCTGTTGGATTAGAAAATGCAGGCAACTTAGTAATATCACCTGGAATTTATTTTAAAATAATGACTACTATTACTTTAGTAGCCGGCACAACTTTTCTAATGTGGTTAGGAGAACAGATTACATCAAGAGGAATAGGAAACGGAATATCATTAATAATATTTTCTGGGATTGTAGCCGAAATTCCTCGTGCATTAGCATCAACCTTTGAATTAGGTAGAACGGGAGCCTTATCTCCAGTCATGATTATAGGAATTTTTATTTTAATAGTAATAACAGTTATATTTATAGTTTTTGTTGAACGAGCAATGAGAAAAATTTTAATTAATTATCCAAAGAGACAGATGGGAAACAAAGTCTATGGCGGACAATCTTCACATTTGCCGCTTAAAATTAATACAGCCGGAGTAATTCCGGCTATTTTTGCATCGGCTTTATTATTGCTTCCCGTAACTTTTTCAAATTTTGGGTTTTCAGAATCTGAATTTTTCTTAAATATTTCGTCTTTATTTTCACAAGGGAAACCTTTGTACATGTTACTTTACGCTTTTGGAATTATATTTTTCTCTTTTTTTTATACTTCTATAGTTTTCAATCCAAAAGAAACTGCGGAAAATTTAAGAAAATATGGCGGTTATGTACCTGGAATTAGGCCGGGTGAAAGAACAGCGGAATTTATAGAAACTATTTTAACAAGATTAACGACTATTGGAGCATGTTATTTAACTTTAGTTTGCTTAATGCCAGAATTTTTAATTGCTAAATATCCTATACCTTTTTATCTTGGAGGGACCTCCGTATTAATTGTTGTTGTTGTAGCAATGGATACAGTTTCCCAAGTTCAAACAAGATTAATGAGTTCACAATACGAATCTTTGATAAAGAAAGCAAAATTTAGTAAATAAAATTTATGAATATAGTTATTTTTGGACCACCAGGTGCAGGCAAAGGCACTCAATCAAAATTTATTGTTGATAAATTTAATTTATATCAATTATCTACAGGCGATCTTCTAAGAAATGAAATTAAAAATAAAACAAAATTAGGATCTGAAATCTCCTCAATCATAAATTCCGGGGAACTAGTTTCAGATAAAATTGTTAGTAATTTGATTGAGAAATTCATTTCTAATGAAGCTTATAAACATAAAATTATATTTGACGGTTATCCGAGAACCTTAGGCCAAGCAAAGAATTTAGATGAATTATTAAAAAAATATAAACAAAAAATAGATATTGTTTTAAAATTATCTGTAAGTTTAGATACGGTAAAAAAAAGAATTATAGAAAGACAAAGTCAGGAAAAAAGAGCCGATGACAATGAAGAAATAGCAATCAAAAGATATAAAACTTATGAAATGTCATCTGAACCAGTGTTAGCTTATTACAAGCAATCTAATTTACTTAAAGTTGTAAATGGTGAGGCAGGAATATCCGAAATTAATAGTGAAATTAGGGGGTTAATTGACACTATCAAGGGTTGACTTTAAGGAATATGAACATATAAATACCTAATTTAAATTATCTTATAATATGGCTCGAATAGCAGGTGTTAATATACCACAAGACAAAGTAGTTCACATTGCACTAACTTACATTCATGGTATTGGCAATTTCAATTCAAAATTAATATGTAACAAACTGAACATTCCTTTAACTAAAAGAGTTAACAGTTTATCAGAGGATGAGGTTCTTAAAATAAGGGAGTATATTGATCAAAATTATAAAGTAGAAGGGGACCTCAGAAGAGAAGTCTCAATGAGTATAAAGAGACTCGTAGATTTGGCGACATACAGAGGTTCAAGACACAAAAAAAAACTTCCTGTAAGAGGACAAAGAACACACTGCAATGCTAGGACAAGAAAAGGTAAAGCAATTGCTATTGCAGGTAAGAAATTAACACCACTTAAAAAGTAATTAAATTTAATGAACAAAAAAATTGAGAAAAAAAAAGAAGACACAAAAGAACAAGAAGATAAGATTGTAAAACAAAAAACTAAGAAAAAAAGTAAAACTAAAAGAAATATTACTTCAGGAATAGCTTTTGTACAATCAACCTTCAATAATACAATTATATCTATAGCAGACGAAAATGGAAATGTTGTTGCCTGGTGTTCTGCTGGATCAAAAGGTTTTAAAGGATCAAGAAAATCAACACCATATGCTGCACAAGTAGCAGCAGATGATGCTGGAGAAAAAGCTTATGAACAAGGACTAAGAACACTAACTGTGCAAGTTAAAGGACCTGGATCTGGTCGCGAGACAGCATTGAGAGCATTACAATCTCGTGGTTTTAAAATTACTTCAATAAAAGATACCACTCCAATGCCTCATAACGGAGCTCGACCACCAAAAAAAAGGAGAGTATAAAATGCAAACCCCAAATATTTTTGATAAAAATTGGAAATCACTTATTAAACCGTCTAAATTACAAATATCTAGCAACGATGATAAATCAGTCGCAAAAGTTATTGCGGAGCCTTTAGAAAAAGGTTTTGCACAAACATTGGGTAACTCACTTAGAAGAATATTACTATCATCAATACAGGGTGCCGCTGTAACAGCAATTCAAATAGATGGAGTTTTACACGAATTCTCATCTATTAAAGGAGTTAGAGAAGATGTTACTGATATAGTGCTTAATGTTAAAAACTTAGCAGTTAAACTTTCATCAGAAGGCCCGAAAAAGGTTATTCTCGATGCCACTGGGCCTAAAGAAGTAAAAGCAAAAGATATAGAATTAATTTCTGATGTTGAAATAATAAATCCTGATCAAACAATATGTAATTTAGATGAAAATACAAAGTTTCATATGGAATTGATAGTGAATACTGGACGCGGATATGTTCTTGCCTCAAAAAATAAATCTGAAGATACACCTTTAGGCATGATTCCGATAGATTCTCTTTTTAGTCCAGTTAAAAGAGTATCTTATAAAATTGACACAACCAGAGAAGGAGCCGCGCTTGATTATGACAAATTAGTTATGGAAGTTGAAACAAACGGGACTGTCCCTGCCGAAGACTCAGTTGCATTTGCAGCACGAATTTTTCAGGATCAGCTTTCAATGTTTGTAAACTTTGAGGATCCAAAAGAAGTTCCAAAACAAAAAGCTCCAGTTGAACCAGAGTTTAATAAAAATCTTCTAAAAAAAGTTGAAGAATTAGAATTGTCAGTCAGATCAATGAATTGTTTGAAAAATGACAACATAATTTATATTGGTGACCTAGTACAAAAAACAGAACCAGAAATGTTAAGAACGCCAAATTTTGGAAGAAAGTCGTTAAATGAAATAAAAGAGGTTCTTAGCTCAATGTCGTTATACCTTGGAATGGAGATACCAAATTGGCCACCAGATAACATAGCTGAATTATCTAAAAAATTAGAAGAAAATACATATTAATATGAGACACAAATTTGGTTATAGAAAATTAAATAGGACAGGTGAACACAGAAAAGCTCTATTTCAAAATATGCTTAATTCATTAATAAAATACGAGCAGATAATCACAACTTTGCCAAAAGCAAAAGAATTGAAACCTAAAATTGATAAACTTATTACTTTGGGTAAGAAAGCTAATCTTAAAGAGAAAAAGGATCTATTTTCAAAACTTCAAAACAAAAACTCAGTAAAAAAAATTTACGATATTTTATCTAAAAGATACGCTAATAGAAAAGGCGGTTACTCAAGAGTTTTAAAAGCTGGTTTTAGAACAGGCGACGACTCACCAATGGCTGTAATTGAATTAATAGACAGAGACCCTAATGCAAAAAAAGTAGATAAGCCCAAACAAAAAGACACTCCCAAAAAAGACAAAGAAATACTTCCAAAAACTGCTACCAAATAATATAAGTTACAATTAAATGTTAAAAAAGTTTTTAGTCAACGACGACTACCATAATTCTCGTTTCGACAGATGGTTTAAGCACAATGTATCTAACATTCCTCAATCATTAATAGAAAAACTAATAAGGAAAAAAAAAATAAAAATAAATAAGAAAAAAGCGAAAACTTCTTACAGAGTACAATCAAACGATACAATCGAACTATATGGTTTGGAAGATTTAAAGCCTAGCAATAAATCAAGCAAACAGAAATACAAACCTTCCGAAAAAGAAAAAGGAATTTACAGTAAATTCATTATTGAAAATAATGATAATTTTATAGTTATTAATAAACCAAGCGGAATTCCTGTTCAGTCAGGAACAAAGTCATATAAAAATATAATAGATATATTAAATGAAACAAAATTCTTTGAAAACAGAAAACCTTTTATTGTTCATAGATTAGATAAAGAGACCTCAGGAGTTATGATAGTTGCAAAAAATAGAGAGTATGCTCAATTATTTACTTCGCTTTTCAGAATTAGAAAAATTCACAAAACATACCTCGCAATAGCCCATGGTCGAGTAAAAAAAAATATTAATTTGCTTCAAGATAATCTTGTTACATATGAAAAAAATAAAAAAGTAGTTCAAAAAGCAATTTCACATTTAAAAATACTAAAAAATAATGATGATTATTCTTTTCTTGAACTCAAACCCATTACGGGCAGGAAACATCAATTAAGAAAGCAATTATTTAATATAGGACACCCTATAGTTGGAGATGACAAATATTTTATTACTAGTTTAAAAAGTAAATTTAAAAATAAAAATATTATGTTACATGCATATAAAATTAAGTTTATGATAAATAATATTAAATATAATTTTGAAGCTCAATATAATGAAGAATTTCAGAAATTTATTAAAAAACTTAAACTCTAAATAACGCCTTCAAAAAAATTTTTTTTAAGTTTTTTGTGACATTAGAAATATCTTTTTTTTCGTTTCTTATAGACGTAACTTTTGTATTATTAAGACCACAAGGACTTATTTTCATATAGTCATTAAGATTATTCTTTATATTAATTGAAAAACCATGATATGCAATCCAGCGAGTAACTCTTATACCAATCGCTGAAATTTTTTTCTTTTTAACCCATATACCTATATTTTTTTTATCTGCATAAGACTCTATATTATAAATATTTAAGAATTTAATAATTGTATTTTCAATTTGTCTTACAAGATTTCTTATATCTTTCTTTCTTCTATTCAAATCAAGAACAAAGTAAACAATTTGTTGACCTGGATTGTGAAGTGTAATTTTTCCACCTCGATTTGTTTTCACCACCTTTATTGATTTATCTAATATCTCATCTTTTTTAGACCTTATCCCAGCCGTGTATGTTAATGGATGTTCTAAAAACCACACTAATTCTGGACCACCTGCTTTTACTTCTTCTACTCTTTTTTCAAGTATCTTTAGGGCTTTTGTATAATTTACTGGTTTTTTAGTAATTTTGAATTCTACGTCCATTTTAAATTGAATTTTATCATTAGATAAACTAAAAGTCTCAAAAATTAAAATAACTTGGTGAATTATGAGTTTAGTTAAATCAATTGGAAAACAAAAAGTAAATGTAGATTTTAATAAAGATTTTATCAATCTTTTTAGTGAGAAGATAAAAGCTAAAGATGTTGCTTTTATCAACCAAACATTAGAAGACCTGCACGCCGCGGACGTAGCAGACTTGATTGAAAACCTTGATACCGAAACTAGAAATAAGTTAATAGAGATTGAGGCATTTACTATCGAGCCAGAGATTTTTGTAGAGTTGAACGAGTCCTTGCAATCAGAGGTACTTGTTCTTCTTACACCAGAGTCCGTTGCTAAAATCTTGCATAAATTAGAGTCTGATAATGCTCTTCAAATATTAGAAAAAATAGAAGAAGAAAAAAAGAAAAGAGTTTTAGACAAATTATCTCCTCAAGACCGATTCCTTTTAGAAGAAGGGCTTAGTTATCCCGAGGACTCAGCCGCAAGAATAATGCAAAGAGAATTCACTGCTGTACCAAGTGATTGGACTGTTGGTCAAACAATTGATTATTTAAGAGAAAATAAAGAATTACCAGAAGAATTTTTGGAAATATTTGTTGTAGATAAAAATTTTAAACCCATTGGAACTGTTCCGTCATCAAGAGTTTTAAGAACTCCCAGAGATTCTAAAATGAATTCAATTATGAGAGAAATACCTGTCCTAATTTCAGTAAATATGGACAAAGAAGAAGTAGGTCTTACGTTTGAAAATTATAACCTTGTTTCCGCTGGTGTAGTAAATAAAGACAATAAATTAATAGGCATGATAACAGCAGACGACGTTGTTACAGTAGTTCAAGAAGAGGCCGAAGAAGATATTTTAAGATTAGCAGGAGTAGGAGATGAAGAAATTACGGATGGGGTTTTTAAAAAAACAAAAAGAAGATTCACTTGGCTTTTACTTAATCTTTTTACAGCGGTTATTGCATCAATTGTAATTGGTTTTTTTCAGGAAGATATAGAAAAAGTAGTGGCGCTAGCAGTATTGATGCCAATAGTAGCATCAATGGGAGGGAATGCTGGCATGCAAACACTTGCAGTAACAATAAGAGCAATTGCAAAAAAAGAAATTTACTCTGGAAATTTTTTAAAGATAGTTACAAAAGAATTTATAATTGGAGTTTTGAATGGAGTAATTTTTGCAGTCATAGCCGGGGTAATTGTAAATTTCTGGTTTAAACAAATGGACTTATCAATCCTTATTGCTGTTGCAATGGTATTAAACATGATAGTAGCAGGTTTGTTTGGTATTTTAGTTCCGGTATCTTTAAAAAAATTTAATATAGATCCGGCATTAGCTTCCAGTGTTTTTGTTACAACAATAACAGATGTGATTGGATTCTTATCCTTTCTTGGAATCGGTTCATATTTTTTTCTTAATTAAAAGTTATCAATAAATCTAACCTTACCAATATAAAAAGCAAAAAATAAATTATATACATTTCTTTTAGGTTTTTTTAAAGTTTTTAAATCAATTAGTTCAATATAATCAACTTTTTTTGCTCCAGCGTAAAGAAGGTCTCTTTTAATTTTATTAAAATTATAGCTAGTTTTTTTGCAAATTAAATTATTTTTATAATTTCTGAGAACTTTTATGATTTTAATAAGATTTAGATTTTGATACCTGTTTAATTTTCTCAATCTTGAGGAATAAGCTATAAAATTCTTATCTCTAATGGTCTTACAAGGCACCACCTTAATATTTAATCTATTTTTTTTAATATGCTTTTTAATTAAATAAAGTTGTTGAAAATCTTTTTTTCCGAGCAAAATCTTTTTAGGTTTAATTATTTCTATTAGACGATTCACAACATTTATCACACCTTTAAAATGTCCTTTTCTATGTTGACCACATAATTTTTTTGAAAATTTATCTACAAATATTTTATTTTTGGTTCTGAAATTGTATATATCGGAATAACTTGGTTTATATAAATAGTTAACTTTTAGTTTTTTTAATATTTTAATATCGTTCTTGTAAGTTTTGGGATAACTATTGAAGTCTTTCTTGTTCTCAAATTGTTTAGGATTTACAAAGATGCTAACAATAGTTTTGTTTGATTCCTTAACTGACTTTTTAATAAGACTTTCGTGACCTTTATGCAAAGCACCCATGGTTGGAACAAAACTAATATTATTGATATTTTTAATTTCTTTTTGTAACTTCTTTTTATTCGTAAATAATTTCATTTGTAAAATATTTATTTAACTA
>MDTG01010801.1_pt1 | contig 23197 bp, 14 predicted proteins | sample 811421 | NCBI WGS metagenome assembly MDTG01 (sample SAMN05326645, study PRJNA326480) | marine metagenome | isolation source: seawater | place: Pacific Ocean: South East | collected 2011
ATATCTTGAAAAATATTTAGATGAAGAATATTACAACACAGCCTCTTCATTTCTTAGTGAGCCTATAAGATCTAACTTAATAGTCAATAGACAAAAAGGTTTAGTTATAAAGAATATAGTTGCAAGAGTTTGCATTGTCTTAAACATTAACAATAAAAACAATATACTTTTGTCAACATCTATTATAAAGCCTACACGAAAAATGATAAATTATATTAATAGACATGCTGTAGTTACTCAAGAAAAGTACTTAAACTTAAATTTAATAAATCAAGAGCAGGATATCTACAAACCAAGTGTAGTGTATAAAGGAAAAATTAGATAATGAAATCAAAGATTTTTCAAAATAAAGATTCTTCAAGTATTGTAATTCAAAACAATATACAAAATTCAACAAATAGACTTGTTAGAAATTCATCTATAGACTTACGTCACAAAGAAATATTTTCTAAAAAAGAAATTGAATCATTTAATAAAAGCAATATTGATATAGCTAAAAATTCTGAAGGTATTTCTTTAAATGAAAGCATTGATTTTGAAGACAATTTAATCATAGATAGAGAAAATTTAGAATATTCTAGAAGCGGTGTTAGAAATAGAACAGACGCTTTCAAGCCTTTTGATGTAACTGAAAGTGTCAATTGGGATGATAATGACGATACATCTAATTCTTCATCTTCTATTTACTTTGGAAGTACAAATTCTCTTTTTAATGAATCAAGTAATGCTTTTGAGTATTATGGAGGTTCTTATTTAGATATTGGTAGTATATTAGGAAATAATTTAAAAACTTTCACGCCTAGTAGTTTAAGCAAATTACTATCTAGATCTTTAAAAAATACAGAAGACTTTGACTTAAAAGTACTTTCGCATGAGTTAATTAAGACGAAAAAATCTAGAAAGTCTATAGATACAAATTATTTATTTTTATATCAAGATGATATATCAAACAGTACATTTTTAAATTTAAAAAACGAGTCAGTTGACAGGATTGAATCTATTGGTGATAGGCTTTTTAAGTTTGCATCAATAGAAGAGCATAGTGATTTAATAAAAGAAAGCTATGACAACGCATTAAATATTTATAATGCACTTGATGATGCAACATCTTTTTCTAACAAACTAGAAAAGGATATAAATTACGGCAATATTGCAGAAGAATTTATTATAAATGGAAGTGGAAAAATTAATGGAAAAATATCTAATATAATACTTGAAAGTCAAGAAGCTTTAATCGATTTTACAGGAAATGATGATGAAAGACTATTAGATGTCCAAAATAGAAATATGTCAACAAATCTTTTAAAAAAAGACTTAAAAATATTTTATGAAAACATATCAGGTTTTAATTTAAGTAGTAAAAATGAAAACTTCAAAGACAGCTTCTTAAACTATGAAATAATAAATTCAGACAGGCTTGTAGGACAACTATTTTTAAATTGTGGAATATCAACATATACACTTTATCCTAATATTGATGACATAGAATCTTTAAGCTTAAAAACAAAAAGAGATAGAGTTAATTCTAGCTATCTACAAAGCTATCCTATTATACAAGTAGCAAATCTTAATCCTAACTCTAGAATATTTAAGATAAACGGTATTCAAACAAACTATGACATATTAGGTATTAAAGGAAAATCATATAACTCTAGCTTAATTAAAAGCAACGCAGATTTTACAGTTTATTCTAGTATTTTAAACTCTAATAGCGATGAAAAGCTAATTTATAAGAGACAAAATCAAAGAGACTTTTTGTATTCTGATAGAAGAAGCTTTTTAGGCAAAAAAAATGGTGATTTAAGAAATTTCAATAATCATGTATTTACTTTTGTCATTGAGTCAGATATTGCTTCTTCAACTGATAGGAATGAAGTTATTAAAAAAAGTTATTATGAAAATATCTTTTTTGATGTACATACTAGATCACCTTATGTTTCGCCATCATTTATTCAGTTACCTACTAGGTTTTTTATGTATTCACCAAAAATATTAGATGGTGTAAATTTAAGAGCAAGTAACATAATAGAAAAAATGACTTATGAGAGACTAATAAATCAAAGAGATGACTTAACACAAAAATTTACAGACAGCATGGGTTTGAAAGTTATTACAACTGGTAATAGAAACAGAGGTTTTCAAGAAAGATACTTAAGAACTTGTATAACTCTAATGCAAGAAATATTTTCCGTAACTTATCTTGATAGATATGTTGACAATATTTCTGCATATTTTCAAGACAAACTTTTGCGAGACTTTAGCAGCAACTATGAAATCAAGTTCAAAGGAATAGGCTTGCCAGAACAGTCTGGAAGAAGTATTCGTATATCAAACAACTCGAGTATAAGAATAATAACTGAATTGCTTGACAACTATTTTGAAAGTGATACTTTTAATCTTCCCACATCAGCAGCTAGTATTACAAGCTCAAACGGTCAACCTGTACAGAATTTAAGCAGTATAGAAAACAACTTCAATTCAAATATTGGTTTTTTAGGAATAAACAACGAAGACTTTTTAAGTGACATATATACATTTTCTACAAGTAACAGCTTTTTGTCAAAAAAAGAATTAAACAACTTTTCTTTAATAAGAGTTCCTTTTACTAAAATAAAAGATTCAGCAAAATATATCAAAACTGAGCAAGAGAAAAAACTTAATAAAAGTAAAGTTAGCGAAAATTTAAAAAACATAACTAGTTTTACTCAAGACAGCATTAATAAGTATGTAATAAAAACATCGTCAGGATGTAATTTGGCAAGAAGAAACTTATCTAAAATGTCAAATAAATTTTATGAAATGACGCAAAAAGCAAACAATAAAATATCACAAAAAGAAGAGTTTACTCTATTATACGATAGTATAGAAGATACAAGCATTGATACTTTTGAAAAAAGCCCTTTCATATCAGACAATAAGATTTATAAAAATAACTTTGCAAAAAAGTTTAGTAAAAAAATAAATAATTCTTCTATTGCTTTTATAGATAATGATCTAGATATAGATGACAACAGTCATATATTTTCTTCAAAAGATTACAGAGAGTTTCTTTCAAAATATTATACTAAATCTTTTCTTAGAAACAAGAAAAGCTTGTTCTTGAAGCTAGTGAAGGAAAATATCAATATTTACAAATCAAATTCTTACTCAAATGATGAATATTTTGGTTTTGATATGCTTTTAAGCAAAGCTCTATCTAATAATAATAGCGATAAAAATACTAATAAAGATTTAGTTGAAGTTATATTAAAAAATGCAATCATGAACATGTCAGGTATTGATTCACAAATATCTAATTTTAAAAAAGAGCCTATCGACAGCTTTAAAAAACTAAAGTCAAGCAATTACCAGTTTAACCAAAATGTAAGTTCTAATAGAGAATACACGTTAAATAATTCATTAAAAAAAGAATTTGGCAAAGAAAAAATAGAAAAAGCAATTAGCTCTATTTTTTCCTTAGAAACAATTAAAAATCAAGAAAATTTTGTCATAAGACACATTGAAAAAGATTATTTAGACATAAATAAATTTGCTATGTCTACAAAAAACTGTAGTGGTGATGGTTTTCTTTTTAAAAATATAAAAGGTGACTTGTGTACACTTAAATTTCCTTTTATAGCTAAAAAGCATAAATTTGATGGTTCAGGAAACATTAATATTTCTAACAAGATTCAAAACTTTAATAAATTACAAGATTCAGAAGAATTTAGTAGAGCTGACTGTGAAGACTATATGCTTAACATATCTAATTTTTTAAAAAATTCTTCTTATAATCATGATATCTTCATAAGCGAAGAAGACACAGGAATAGTGTGCTACAAAACCAATCAAGATAAAGTAAAAGTTATTAAAGGATATACTCTAGATGAAGATCAGATAGAAAAAGGACTTTTGTTAAATATAAGTTACTATGATTTTGATTTTAACAATACAGGATTAACTTCTTATGTAGACAACTTTCTAACAAGCACATATCAGGATTCATTTGAAGGAGAAGAAAAATTTATTACAAGGCAAAACTTTAGAAATAGTATTATAAATAGCGAAACTATATATGGACCTTATTCGAGAATTAGAAATAATGTAAAAATACCATTTAGTTATTTTTATTTATCAGGAATCCCTGGAACTTTTTCAAACAAATTAACAGAAATATCAGAAGATCTTTTAAAGGTATTTAACGTAAACTTTGAGAGCATAAACAATTTAAAAGATATTGATAAGTTTATAGAAAGTAACAGCTTTTATGTTAGAATTCTACAAGAGATATTTGAAGTTTTTTCTGAAATGTTTAATGAAACAAACAGCATATATATAAACTTATTACTAGAAGAGATAAAAACAAACATATCAGACATTAGTTTTTATGACAATATAGAAAGCTTTTATAGTTTTAGTAATAATCAAGAATTTAAAGATTTAGCTGTTAGTGACTTAATGAAAATTTACAAAGTTAACATGTTAGAGCTAGAAAACAATTCTTTTGTTAAATACAAAAGTAAGAACGATTTTATTAATATTAATAACTTTAGAAACGAAGTAATTGATGAAGACAATATTGATTATATTCATACAGGAAGATTTAGAAAATTTCAAGAAGTCTTAAGGCTACTAAGTAATAGTGACATATCAGAAGCTATTTGTCATGATCTTCTTCACGGATATTTTTTAAACTTTGAAAATAATGTAGAAAGATTAGAAGAAAACACAGAAAGTCTTGAAAGAAGCATACAGGTAATTAATAACGAAATATTAAAAATAGAAGAAATTGAATTTGAAGATTTTAATAAGTTTATAAAAAATGAGTTCTACCAGAATAAAGTTTCTAAAGACATGCAAGAGATAATGTTTTATAAAAACATGTATAATGAAACTTTTATAAGTAATAGCTTTTTTAATACATTAAGAGAAAAGTATGAATCTATCAATATTTTTAATCATAGAAAAGTCTACATAAAAAACATGTTTGATAAAGCAAGAGCAAGCTGTAATTTTTTTGCTAGCGATTTGATGTCTAATACTTCTAAGAAAATTGATATTATTAGAATTCCTATTGACTATGATTTAGTTAACAAAATAGGTGAAAGAGGAATAATAGAAATATCAATATTGCCTGTTAACATAAAATATCCAGAAATAGAATATAAAGAGCTCAAGTTTTACTATGCACCATTTTTAACAGATGTATCTAGCAATTTTATTTCTGAAATTGGTAATAGAATTGATAGATACCTAGGTTTCTATAATGATGCAAAAAAAATATCTAATAGATACTGTATAATAAGTAAAGAAGACGCTGTAAGAGAGATTAATAATACTATAATTAATATTCTAAATTTAAATTCAGATCAAAATGAAGAAGTTGTCTTAGAAGACAGTTTTGTTTTATCTGAAAAGATTGTCAATGACTGTGTTATGTCAAATGCTATAAAGTCTATGAACATCATAAATCAAAAAGGTTTAGACGAAAATATTAAAATTGTAGAAGATGACATAAATAATTTAATTTCTGGTAAAACTATTAATATGCTTTCTAATATTAGTGAAGATGATTTAGTCAAGATATTTGATACATACAATGAAAATGATTTAAGCTTCGTTTCAGATGATGAATATTTTAATTTAGACAGTAATTTGTCAATTTTGCGATCTAACGACTTTTATAAAAAGTTTTTATTAGAACTAGATAAAGATACATCAAATGCTGATATAGTTAAGTGTATTATTCCAAATGTTTTCTATGACATGTTTAATATAAAACTTGATAGAGATATTTTTGAAACACAAGATAGCGAAGAATCAATTATTCATAGATATAGATCAAACATATTATTAGAACATGAAGCCAATAAATGTTTTAGCTATTATATTGGTGCTAGGATCCTATAATGAACATTACAGATTTAAAAGACATAGTTTTTTCAATGACTTATAATAGTGGTAATAGTCAAGAGTTAAATTTTGAATTTATATATAATCTTTATCAGGAAAATGAAACTAACACAATAGATAATATAATTTTAGATAAAAGTACTTTAAGAAAAAATAAATTTATAAGAATAAATCTAGAAAAGGAAACAGACTCAAACTTACAAAATACTTTGTTAAGCCAAAATAATCAAATTTCTTTTTTACGTGATTTAGTCAATATTGACTTATACGAGTCAGAAAGAGAACTTTTTAACAAGCTAGACAATATTGTTCCTTCTAGATATCATCTAACTACTGATTATAAAAATAAAGAAATAAGAGACTTTTTTAAAATTCATAAATCTTCAAAATCAAACTTAGATGAAACAAAGATTTCTTCTCTAGATAAGTCAAATACTTTATCTATATTGCCAATTGATCAATATAAATTAAACTTTATAAGAAAAGATCTCCCAGAAGAGTTCAATCATAATAATATTAAAGACTATGAAAAAATTATAAATAACGAAAAAGCTGTAGAAGCTAGAAAGCAAAAAAATAGCTTTGTAGATAATTTTGAATCAGGTGAGTTACTACCTAAATTAAACTATGTTTCAAAATCTATCAATACTGGTGATTTTGAAACATACTCTAAATTAAATGCTATGTATTGTGGAAGTTATATAGAAAAATTCGTTAAAGAAGATGAAAAATATAAGTTTTTATGCTCTAAGTTTTATATATTAGATAAGTCAAATAGAATTAATAAAATAGAAGATCAAGCAATCAAATACGGAAAGACCTATAGATATGTTCACTATAATGTTTATCTTTATACAACAGTTGATGTAGAAAATAGATTTGTTCTTAAGCATTATATAGTATGTGATTATCCATATATAAGTAACGATATAGTTTGTAGAGAAAACATAATACCACCAGAGCCTGTTGGTGTTAGTGCTTCTTACGATAAGATAAATAAAAAAATGATGTTAAGCTGGCAAAGCCCAACAAATTATCAGGGTGATGTAAAAGGATATCAAATATTAAAAAGATTTAATTTAGAAGAACCTTTCAAGCTAGTAAAGCAGCTAGAAGGACATTTAGTTACTGATCTTTATGAATTTAATGAAAATGTAAGTGAAGCTGAAAGGGTGAAGACTCCAGGGTATATAAATACTAAATATTTTGATAAAGATTTTGACCCTAATAGAATGTGTATATATGCAATTAGATCTATAGACGCTCATGGTATGGTGTCTAATTATAGCGAACAAGTAGGCGTGTACTATGATTTTCTTAGAGATAACTTGGTAACTAATTTAGTTGCTCGATCAGGCGCTGAAGCTTCTTACCCTAATAGTAAAGTATTGAATAAATCTTTGTTTTTTGAAAACATTACAGATGTAATTGATAATTTGCCTATCTGTAGTCAACCTAAAAAAATAACATTGTACTCTACTCCAGATTTTGTTTATACGACATCTGATGAAGAAGAATCTAAGACTATGTCTGGAGAATACCAGTTTACTTTTATGAATTTAAACAGTAAAGTATTTAGAAGTGATAAATTTACAATAAACAATTTTGGTTAATATTGTTTAATATATAATTATAATTAAAAATGAGGAGAACAAAATGGGTTTTTTGAACCACGCAACTAACAATATTATTATAGATGCAGTTTTAACTGACAAAGGTAGAGAATTTTTGTCTAGAAACGATGGATCATTTAAAATATCAAAATTCAGACTTTCAGATGATGAAGTTGACTATTCAATAGTAGAGCAATATGGTATTCCTTTGGGTAAAGAGAAGATAGAGAAGAATACACCTATTTTTGAAGCACTAACTTCAGAAAATTTAGCTATCAAGTATCCTTTAATAACATTAGACAATAACACAGAAGTTGTTTTTGCGTATCCTGATGTTGTTTTAGATGGAACTACATTACCAATTAAAGTAACTACTTTTGCTGATTCACCAGAAAGCTCTAAAAAGGCAACTATTAGAATAAAAACAAGTATTAATCAAGACTCAGACTTTAACTTAAGTAAAGCTAGTCTTGTTGATGATTTCTTTATAGTTAAAGTATTTAACAAATTGCTAAAAGTTACAAACGCTGATGATTTTTTAGGGACTAAAAATGATATTGCTACTTATGGTGTAAGTCTTACGGCGAATTCAAAAGAGTTCACTGGTCAAGTAGGCACTGAAATTGTGGTTACTGCTGCGGGAATAACAAATGATAGTAGTTTTAAATATTATTCTTTAGCAAACGATAGAACTACGATAAAAACACAAATTCAAATTATTGGTAACAGAACAAACTCTACTTTAATCGTTCCTATTACAATTACAAATACAAAACTATAAAGCAAGAAAGAATCAAACTATGTCAGAATTAACAAAGTCAATGTTTACTTTTAATGAAAGTGACATTATTAGAAAAACCTCACAAGTAAAACAACTTGTAGATTTTCTACAAGTTGACGTTTCAAGTGTTGAAGGTAATGACGCGCCAACTTCTTCAACTAATACAAAAACAAGAAAAAAGCATGAAGTATTTGTATCGGGATCAGATAGCTATGCTGTAACTAGTTCTCTTTTTCAAACTGTTTTTGATCAAGATTATACTACACAAACTTCAAACGAGCTATTTGATATAACTATAGGCTGTTATGAAGGAAGTCAGCTAGTTGATGATGCATTAGACAAAACTGCAGGTCTAAATAATACTGGCATTGATGCAAGTGGTAAAAAGATTTTTCCTAGCTCAGTGTTAATGGTTAGAGAAAAAATAAACATCTATAAACAATATGCGCAAGCTTTGCTAGGAGATTCTTCAAGTTTTTTTACTTCTCCGTATGAAGCAACTCTTTCATCAGATAGTAACGAAAGAATTGACGAAGCTGTTTTTATTAATATAAAAAGACTTTTCACTAGAGACAGTATTGTTAAAGATCAATTTGCAATGAAGTTGTTTAAAACAATTTCAAATACTTCTGGAGATACATCTAATATAGATATTCCTGCATCTGGTGAGATAATAATAACTGACACTGATGCTTCTACTAGTCTAAGAGTTACTAGTCAAGCTGGTAGTATTGGAACTTTAACTGATGGTACAAACAATGTTGGCTTGATTTTTTATGAAAAGGGCATTATAGTTTTAAATGCTAAAAAAGTGTTTGACTTATCTGGAAACGTAAAAGGAACTTTTCAAGGTGGTAGCTCTCAGCAAACTTGGGGTGAAAACGACAATAAGAAGCTAGTTCCAGACTTATGGGTTTCTTCTTCAATTGATCGTGTAGTAGACCATATATGCAATACAAGATTTGGAAGATCTACAAGTTCTGCAATGGGATTCTTAAATCAGACTAATATTAACTCTTCTATCTACGTATGTAGAGTTGCTCCAAGTCAAGCAAACTATTCTAGAAATCCTACGTATACAGATTCTAACGGCAAGATTAGAGTAATAGAAAATAAGGGTGATGATCCCTTTTCATATATAACTACTATTGGGCTTTATGATACAAATAATAATTTGTTAGCAGTAGCTAAAACATCTAGACCTATAGAGAAGAATCCTGAAGTTGATCTTTCAATTAGTGTGAGAATAGATTACTAATATGACAATTAATATTATTGATAAAAAAATGATAGTTCAAAACAAAATTGAACTACATCCTACTATTAATTATGTTTCTGCATCTTCAGACTGTAATTTCTTACAAGATTTAGATGTTAATGAAGCAGGAGTTTATGGATTTGTTAGTACTAGTAACACTAATATTACAAAGAATAGAGTTTATAATGTTAATAACACTTTTATCAATAATCAAAAAAACACATTAGAAAGACTAGAAGAAACTAAAACTCTAAAGTCTAACTTAAAACAAAACCTTACAAACGTATTTGGTTCTGATAGCTTGGGAGATTCACTTTTAGAAAATGTTGTAATAACTGGTACTTGTGCAAGGAACGGTATACAATTAAATACCACAGAAAAACACCAGTTTAACGTAGAAAGAATTAAAAAAGAATATTTGATAGATAGTCAAAGCTACAAAAAAAAGCTTACTGTGTTTAATTTATATAAATATTATAGAGAAAATATTGAGCATGATAACTTTCATGATTTGAGTTGGGGATTTAAAAATTATAACAGTTTGAATTTTTTTAGTATTGATGACAAAGTAAATGCAAACTTTAGTAAATCATTAACACATAAGACATGTTTAATATATCCTAACTTAATTAGTGGTACAAAAAATGTTTATGATTTTGGTGATACAAAAGATTTCACAGTAAGCTTTTACATTAACCCAAAGAGAAAAAATATTACTGGATATCACTATAATCCAGGATGTATTGTTAATATTCCGGGCGTCATATCTATATACTTAGTAAAAGGAACAAGTATAGACGAAAATGGCCTTACAGATAAATTTAGAATACTAACTCAATTTGGAGAAAAAACATATACAGAATTATCTTCTACAGCAAGTAATTTTAATTTTTCTAATTCTAGTACGCAAAATGTAGGCTTAAATTACTTAAGTAAAGACAATGTACTATTGCACAATAATTGGCACAATGTTTTACTTTCATATAGGAAAAGTGAAGTTGGAAATTCTAAGTCTTATTTGTTTGAGATATTTGTTGATGGAAATCTAATTGATTCTTTATACTATCCTGTTGAATTAGAGACACAATCTTCTAATAGCTTTATAATGATAGGAAATAAATCATTAGTTTCAAAGGAAGACTTAAGCGACTTTGTTTTAAAGTCATTCTCCAAAGATAAGTCAGTATTGAACGACAATATAGGTCCTTATGTTAAAAAACATATACTTTTTGGAAACCAGATTAATTCTGTTTTAAACGGAGTGAGTGATCCAAGCAAATCATATGATTTTAAAAATATTTATAACGCAGATAACGCAGATTACATAACACAAGATACTAGTCATGCTTTAAATGCTGAACTTTGTGATATAAGAATTTACAATCAAGGTGTTACAAAAGAAAAAGCTTTGTTAATATGTAAAAACGGCATTGATAATATTTCTACCGAGACTTCTTCTTTTGGTTTAATGTTTTATGTACCTGTATACTTTAGGTCACAAAATGTAAAAAGAAAAGGCTTAGTTAATTTAAATGCGCCTTATAAAAAGTACATTGTCGGAGAAGGAATAGCTACAGGTATAGTTGATAATTATCTAGAGGGTAATTATTTAATAGACGGTTCTGTAACATCTTTAATAGATGCAGAACAAGACTTTCAAATAAAAACAGAAAATATTTCTTATAATTTTCCTATAAATCCATTTTTCTTAAGTTATACAGGTGGAACAGAAGTTTCAGTAGAACATTTTACAAGAGAGTTTGTTGTTAATACACAGCCTAATATAGTAATTGGTGGAAATATAAGTGAAGATTTTTATCAAAATTGCTTTCTAAGCAACTCTGATTTCATATTAAATGATAACGAATTCAATAAAAAAATCAAAGAAGGTGTAACGCCTAACGATTTATTAGATTCAATCTATAAAGAATTTAACGGGGTTACATTAACAAATATAAAAAACAATGTAGGAATTGATCATCAAGTTGACAGTATAATACATAAAAATTATCTAGTGTTACCTAATGACAATGGAATTCAAAGGCAATATTATAACAATGAAGTGTTTAATTATAATATTGAAAATGACAATCTTGATATTCACAAAGATGACTTAAATGAAATTAATTATAATTTTGTATCGTTAAAGAATATTAATAAAGACTTTCATATAAAAAGCAATGTAAGTCTTAGACATTTATATACAGATGACTATAATTTTTTTATTGATAATCCTGAATATGATAGAAGAAACTTTTTTATAACTAACAATACAGTTTCTCAAGGAATAAGTGATCGTTCTAAAAGATTTGATGAAAATTATGATAAATTAAGAAATATTTCTCTAAATAATTACCATAGTCAATATAAGCTTTCTTATTTGCATTTTTATGACTCTAACATGATAAATTCTTGTACGTGGAGAAAAGAAAATATAAATACACAAGGCCTTTACGAATTCATATTTGATAAAAATAATTTCTATAAAACTTTTTCAAATCCAGCGCAGAGAAGCTATTACTCTAGTTTTGATGACTCAGTATCAACAGTATTGACTTATGATGAAAAAAATATTTCGCAAGACAATAATATTATTTACAAGAAAATGTATACACCACTATGGCAAACTGATGTTAGCTTTAATGAAAATTCTAGTACAATTTTTTGTATTTCTAACCAAATATTTAATAAAAAAATTAAAAGAGAGACATTTGAAATAAAAGACGTTGACATGCCACTATCATCAGGTATTAAAATTACACTAAAAGATAGTAATTTAGGGACAATTTATAGATGTGATAGTTTAACAGAAAGTGCTAAATGGAATACTTCTGGCAATATTCTTTATAATGAAGGAGTATGTGCGCTATTACACCCTAGTCTTTATAACTTCGGTAAAACTAATTTTAAAATATCTTCTAAATCCCATGCTACATTAAATGTTTTTGAACTTAATTTACCAGCACATTCAGGAGAAACTAACTTATCAAAAAACAATTCTTTTATTGAAGACTTAAGACTTGATCAATCTGCATTTAACTCTGACGAAGATTTTGTTTATATTACAGATATAGACATTCACGATGAAAACTTAAATGTTGTAGCAAAAGCTAAATTAGCTCAGCCATTTCCTAAGAAGAACAGTGATAATGTACTATTTAGAGTTAAAATGGATTTTTAATTAATGCAAGAAATAAGTTACATAGGTTTAGATATATCTACTTCAATAATAGGTATTTGTTTTTTAGATAGTAATAGTGATTTAGTTTTATTAGATAATATTAATTTAAAAAAGACTAAATCTATGTTTAGTAAATCTGAAATTGTTAAGAATAGATTAATAGAATATAAAAATAGTCTTAAGTTTACAAAAAATATTAAAATATCTATAGAAGAGGCATTTCAATCTTTCAGTGCTGGATTCTCTTCAGCAAAGACTCTTTCACAGCTAAATAGATTTAATGGTATTGTATCTTACTTAGTATATGACGTATTTAGTATTGAACCCTTATATATTAATGTTAACAGCGCAAGAAAAAATTTACAAATAAAAATTGACAGAAAGTCAAAAAAGTCTACAAAAGAACAAGTATTTGAATGGGCAAGAACCAACTTGAATAGTGAGTTTAATTGGCCAGAAAAAATATTAAAAAGTGGTCCTAATAAAGGTCGTGTAAAATTTGATGAATCTTGTTATGATATGTCTGACGCATTTGTAATATGTAAGGCATTAATTTTCAATGAAGAATCAAACAATAAATGATAAATTATACTTCCTAGAGAGTTTCTTAAAAACTAATCTTTCTAATGATGGTCTTAATGTATCTATATGGTGTCCTTTTTGTAGACATAGTAATAAAAATAAGCTAAAGCTAGCCATACACTTAGAAAAAAACTTCTATCATTGTTGGTTATGCGACAAAAAAGGTTCTAATATACCTTATTTAATATCTAAGATATCTAAAACAAAATCAGGAGAGTCTGAAAAGTATTTTAAAAAGTACACTAAGAAAACTTTCGATCTAGGTTTAGACATAAATAGTCTTTTTGGAGACTATGTTATTGAAGAAGATGATATTGATATAGTTGAAATACCAAAAGGCTTTAAAGTTTTAGCAAATGCTTATAACGAAATAGATCCAGATATTAGAGATGTTTTTAGATATGCTATAAAAAGAGGCGCTAATAAACATAAGTTCTGGATGTTAAGACTAGGCTATTCTAATGATAAAGATTTTAGACGATCATTGATTTTGCCATCCTTAGATGAAAAAGGAAATATAAATTTCTATACAGCTAGGAAAATAGACACAGACAGTAGCAATCCTTTTAAATATAATAATGCTAACATTAAAAAGAAGAACATAATTTTTAATGAGCTTAACATAGACTGGAATATACCTTTAACTATAGTAGAAGGTCCATTGGATCTACTTAAGACTAATGACAACTCTACATGTTTACTTGGGTCTTCTTTGACTAAAGACATGAAATTATTTAAAAAAATAGTTGAAAATAAAACTACAGTTTATCTTGCGCTTGATAGCGACGTTTATTATAAGACACTAAGAATTGCTGATCTTTTATATGAGTATGATATAGAAACATTTATAGTAGACACAAGATCTGCAGATGATGTAGGTGATATGAGAATAGATCAATTTGAAGAATTATTAGAAAAAGCTAAACTGTACGAAAAAGAAGATACATTACTATCTAAGATATCGAGCTTGTAAAGGAAACTATGTCAATAAAAATAGCACACATTTCAGACATTCACTGGAGAAGCTTAAAAAGACATGATGAGTATAGAAATATATTCGAAAAATGTTTAAATAAGCTAATAAATCTAAAGCCTGACGTTATTTATATAGGAGGAGATATTGTACATTCAAAAACACAAGGTATATCTCCTGAGATTATTGAAAATTTAACTTGGAGTTTTAACGAACTATCAAAAATAGCACCACTTCATATAATATTAGGTAATCATGATGGTTTAATACTTAATACTGATAGACAAGATGCTATAACACCTATCATTAATGCTATAGATAATGAAAATATATTTCTTTATAAAAAAAGTGGTGTATATTCTACTGGAATTAAAGGATATAATTGGTGTGTTTTCTCCTGTTTTGATCAGGAGAACTGGAATAAAGTAAAACCTTCTGAAGAAAATATCAATATTGCATGTTTTCATGGTGCTGTTACAGGATCAAAGACAGATATTGATTGGGAATTAGAAGGAGAAGTAAAGTTAGGTATGTTTGACGGATATGATTTTGGTCTATTTGGAGACATACACAAATTTCAGTACCTAGACAAAGATAAGCGCGTAGCTTACCCGGGATCTTTAATACAGCAAAACTATGGTGAGGATATCAAAAAGGGATTTTTATTCTGGGAGATTAACAATAGATATGATTTTAAATCTAAACTAATCACAATTCCTAATCCACATCCATTCGTAACAGTAGAATGGCAAGGAAATGTTGAAGAAACAATAGCATTTTGTGCTAAAGTAAAAAAAGAAGCTAGATTTAGAATAAAATCAGAATCAAGTATTTCTCAGGCTGAAATAAAACTTTTACACTACTACTTAAAGCATGAAAAAAATGCTAAAGAAATAGTATACCAGAATATACAAAGTAAGAGTTTAGAAAAAACGAGCATATCAGAAGACAGAAGTAATATACTAAATATTAGAAATAAATCTGACAGGGGAAGCTTGCTCAAATCTTTATATAAAGACATAGACAGTCTAGCTTTTGAAAAACTTGACAATATATTTGTTGAAAATTTAGACAAAATACCGGAAAACTTGTCTTCAACAGAAGGTCAATGTTGGTCTATTAATAACATGGAGTTTAGCAATACTTTTTCTTATGGTAAAAGTAACTTTATTAATTTTAATAATCTTAGTGGAGTCATAGGAATCTTTGGTAATAATAGATCTGGTAAATCTTCAATACCTGGGACTCTAATGTATACTTTATTTAACACCTCTGATAGGGGTGCTATTAAAAATTTAGATATCGTAAATATTAGAAAAGGAAACTGTAAGTCTAGAGTCAATTTAAGCATAGGATCTGAAAACTATGACATTACAAGAGAAACAATTAAGAAATCTTCTAAGAGAGGTATAGTTTCTGCAACAACTTCTCTTTCACTAAAAAGAAACAGTATTAATTCTGAAGAGATTAATGAAACAGAAGAACAGCGACGTGAAACAGAAAAAGTCCTAAGAAAACTAATAGGTACTTCTGAAGATTTTCTATATACAAGTTTTGCTTCACAAGGAGAAATTAATACTTTCATTAAAGAAAAATCAAGCGCAAGAAAATCAATATTATCAAAATTTTTAAGCTTGGAGATATATGAAGAAATATATAAAAATTCAAGAGAAGATTACATTGTTCTAAAGAGTAAGCTGAAAAATCTAAAGGAAGAAAACTGGAATGTCACAATTTCAGATCTTAATAAAAAAATTGAAGATATTGATCATAAAGAAATAAAAAATCAAGAAAAAATTTCTATTGCAAGACAGCTAGAAGTTAATCTAAGAGTTCAATTAAGAGATCTAGAAAAAGATATTAAGAAACACCCATCAGGTTATACTATAGATACAGCTAATAAAGAGCTTAATTATTCAAATAACGCTAAAGTTAGAGAAGAAAACTTTATAAAAGATCTAGAGAGAAATATAGAAGAATCAAAAGAAAAAATAAGTAAAATCGAGTTATTTAAAGAAAACTACTCTATTGAATCTCTTGAATCAGAAAAAGAAAAGCTAGATAGTTTATCTAAAAATATTACTTTTTTTAAGCAAGAAAGGAATTCTCTTACAAGAGAAAAAAATAATAGCTGCAATGAAATAAAAATTCTAGATCAAGTCCCTTGCGGAAACAAATATCAAACTTGTAAATTTATCAGTAAAGCACACACAGCGCAAGCAGACCTTCCTAACTTAAATAAAAGTATAAAAGAAGTTGAAAGTTCAATATATGAAATCAAAGGCGCAATTGAAAGATTAGAAAAAGAAAACATTAAAGAAAAAATCAAAAAGTATAATAATATTCTAAATAAAGAATACAAGCTTAAGATTGACTTAGACGGCTATAAAGAAAAAATATCTGCAAAAAAAGAAAAAATAAATTCTATTAATGAAAAAATAGAAAAGCTAACTGTTTTATCTTTAGAATTGGCTTCTTATAACGATGATAGTATTATTGAAAAAACAGAAAAGTTAAAGCAGGATCTAAACAGAGTACAAGAAGATATATCTACATATGAGTCTCTTTCTAGAAAAAGCCAACACGAAACATTTCAGGCAAAAGCTGATATAAAAGAAACTGTAAATGAGAAAGAAGAGTATCATAAAGTAATAGATAAATTTAAGTTATATGACATGTTTTCTTTTGCTGTTTCTAAAAAAGGTATTCCAACGTTATTAATAAATTCTTATCTACCTAAGATAAATAATGAGATTAATAATATTTTAAGCGGAGTAACTTCTTTTAAAATAGAAATAGCTGATGACACAAATAATAATAATTTAAATGTCTATATTGACTATGGCGATTCAAAAAGAATTATTGAGTGTGGCAGTGGAATGGAAAAAATGATGGCTTCTATAGCAATTAGAGTAGCGCTAATAAATATTTCTTCTTTGCCCAAGTCAGATATTTTTATAATAGATGAGGGTTTTGGTGCGCTAGATGAATCAAACATAGAAGCATGTGGTAGATTGCTAAAAAGTCTAAAAAGATATTTTAAAACTATACTAATAATTTCTCATGTAGATTCAATTAAAGATATCGTTGATAAAAATATTGAAATAACAATTAAAGGACAAGATTCATATGTCGAATATAAATGAAGCAAAATGGTATGAAATTGATAAAGATCTAGAAGAAGCTTTTGTTGATGGCGTTAGATTTGTAAGGCCTAAAAATGATATTGCATTAAGTTTAGATTGTACAGTCTGTAAAAATTTAATATGTACAATAGAAGATGTAGAAATTATGAAAAAAGAAGGAGTCTGTGAAGATTGTTACACAACTTATTACTATAATAATAAAGAAAAATGGGAAAAAGGTTGGAGACCAGAGATATTTAAATAAATAAATTATAAAGGAAAGTCAAATGGAATACGATTTAATAGCTATGATTGGTAATTGTATAGACAATGTTTATAACAATACATGTGAAGATGGATCTAGAAGAACTGTAGCTAGACTTTTAAATGACAATTGCATGTCTATTGAATATAGAACTATTTTAAATGTAGCTAGAGAAGAAGACTTGCATATTCAAATGCAGCACATGAAAAAAGAAACAAATGACATGATTTCTTCAAGGCTTAAAACGATAAAAGCTGAATTTAAAAAAGATGCAGGTAGAGCTTTAATAACAAAAAAGACCGGAGAATCTGATTCTGTAGAAACATTGACAGTTAGTCCATATAGCCCGCATAGAAAAATGAAATATTGTTGTAAGTATACATACGAAGTAAAATGAAGTCTAGAAACGGTCAAATTAACGAAATCATAAAATGCGGAAAAGATCCTGTATATTTTATGAATAAATATTTAAAGATACAGCATCCTATGAGAGGCCTGATATCTTTTAACACATTCCCATTTCAGGACGACTGTGTTTCTAGTTTTAATGATCATAGATTTAATATAATACTTAAGTCTCGACAGCTAGGCCTATCAACATTAGTTGCTGCTTATGCAGTATGGCAAGCTGCTTTTTATAAAGAGAAAAACATACTAATAATTGCAACAAAGCTAGCAGTTGCACAAAATTTTATTAGAAAAGTAAAAACTTATATAAAAAGCATGCCAAAATGGCTACTTGTTCCAGTTATAACAGCTAATAATAAACAGCAAGTAGAGTTTTCTAATGGCTCACAAATTAAAGCTGTACCAACATCAGAAGACGCAGGCCGCTCAGAAGCGCTATCATTACTTATAGTAGACGAGGCAGCTTTTGTAAGAAACTTTGATGAATTATGGATGGGACTTTATCCTACATTATCTACTGGTGGTAGAGCAATATTGCTATCAACACCTAACGGTGTAGGTGGTCAATATCATGAGATTTATACGAAAGCTGCAAGAAAAGAAAACGAGTTTAATCCTATAAAGTTAATGTGGGACGTCCATCCTGAAAGAGGTGATGAGTGGTTTCAAAGAGAGACCAAAAATATGTCGCAAAAACAAGTCTCACAAGAGCTTTTATGCGACTTTGCTTCGTCTGGTGACACATTTCTATCAAGTGATATTATTGAAAAAATAAGAATAATGTCAAAATCACCAATGGAAAAGAGCGGACCAGGGAATAACGTTTGGTATTGGGAATATCCAATTGAAGGTGTAAGCTACGTGCTTTCAGCTGACATTGCAAGAGGTGATAGCGGCGACTACTCAACATTCCATGTTATAAACACTAAAGACTTATCAGTTGCTTCAGAGTTTAAAGGTAAGATTCCTCCAGACCAATTTGCTTCTGTTGTGTATGACATAGCTAAGAGATTCAATAATGCAATAGTTTGTCCTGAGAACAATGCTTATGGGTATACAATGTTAGTGAAGTTAGGTGATCTTGGCTATAAAAATATATATTTTGCTTCTGAAAGGGAGAAATATAGATATCTTTATGGTGAAGGCAATAATATAGGCAAGGCTGGATTTAATACTAATAAAGAGTCTAGAGAGAAAATACTAGCTAACTTTGAAGAATGTCTAAGAAATGGGAAAGTAAAAAGTTATTCAAATAGACTTTATTCTGAGTTGAAGACGTTTATATGGAACGGTAAAAAAATAACTGCAATGAAAGGTTATAATGACGACTTAATAATGTCTTTAGCAATAGGTAGCTGGCTAGCATGTAATAATTCAGAAACCTATAACGTTTTACAGATTCAACAAGCAGATGCTTTATTAAAAGGCATGGAAGTTAACAATACGAAAATAGATAATACAATACAGAATAAGAATTTTTATCAAAATAAACATAATAGTGTCAATCCGTTTATACCTGTGTATATGCCAGACAGCAGTTTTAGTGGTAAAAAAGAGATATCTCCTAAGAACCCTTTAGGCGATTTATCTTGGTTGATTGGAAAGTAAATAATGGCTAAAGAAAATAATAATCTATTTAAAAAGCTAACAGATCTATTTAGATCTGGTCCTGTTGTAAGAAGAAAAATAAAAAACATAAAGAATATGTCACACTCAAAGTCTTCTCTTGAAGTCTTTAAGAAGGCACATAGTGATGTTTATAATAGTACGCTAAGTGCTTATGGTTCTTATGATAGAATGGCAAGATATTCAGATTTTTCAGAAATGGAAGCTACACCTGAAATAAGCTCAGCGCTTGACATATACTCAGAAGAATGTGTTTCACCTGATGTCGAAGGACAAGTCTTACATATATATTCTGAAAATAGAATGATAAAAAAGATTCTTAACGAACTTTTTTATGATACTCTAAATATAGACTTCAATCTTGCAATGTGGGTTCGTAATCTATGTAAATATGGTGACTTTTTTCTTTTTAATGATATCCATCCAGAATTTGGTGTTATTAATACATTTCCTATACCAATAGCAGAAATTGAAAGAGAAGAAGGATTTGACCCAGAAGACCCAGGTGCTGTAAGGTTTAGGTGGGTAACTCAAGGTAATAGAGTATTAGAAAACTGGCAAATATCACACTTTAGACTTTTAGGTAACGATGCTTTCTTACCTTATGGATCATCTGTATTAGAAGGTGCAAGAAGAGTGTGGCGTCAATTAATTCTTATTGAAGACGCAATGCTTGTTTATCGAGTAATTAGATCTCCTGAAAGACGTGTATTTTACATAGACGTAGGCAATATTCCTCCAGAGAACATTGCAGACTACTTAGAGCAAGCACAGACTTCTTTAAAACGAAACGCTGTAATAAATAAAAATACTGGCGAAGTAGACTTAAGATACAATCCACTTTCAGTAGACGAAGATTATTTCTTGCCTGTTCGTGGCGGTGATACTGGTACTAGAATTGATACTCTAGCAGGCGGTTCAAATACAACTGCTATTGAAGACGTTGAGTATATCCAAAAGAAGCTTTTTGCTGCACTAAAGATTCCTAAAGCATATCTTGGTTATGATGAAGATATTGGTGCTAAAGCAACTCTTGCTCAAGAAGATATAAGATTTAGTAGGACAATACAAAGAATTCAAAAAACAATTGTTTCTGAACTTAACAAGCTAGCAATGATTCATTTGTATACACATGGATACACAGAAGAGAATCTGCTTGAATTTGACTTAAAGCTTAGTAATCCATCAAGTATCGCTCAACAACAAAAACTGGAGTTAATTAGAACAAAGTTTGAAATAGCTGGACAGGCTCCTGAAGGATTTGTTGATAAAGAGTGGATAAGAAAGCATATTATTGATCTTAATGATGACGAAATAACTCGAATTGAAAAAGGAAGAGAAAAAGACAAGATAAGAGATATGCAGCTTGAAGCTGTTCAAATTCCTGAAACAGATCAGCTTTCATTCGGAGATGAAAATATTGGTGGTGATGAAGGTGGTGGTGATGAAGGTGGTGGTGATATGTTTGGTGGAGGTGGAGAAGAATCAGGCGGAGGAGGCGATGATGCAGGAGGATTGGGAGATCTATTCTCAGGAGAAATCAAATCTGGCAAGTTAATGTCTGAAGATGAGTTATCTCAATATGACGAGTTAATAGACGAAGAAGAAGAAAAGAAAGATTATAACGGTAATCCAATAAAAGCTTCAAATTCTAGCAAGACAAATTCTATTTTTACTGCAGGAGATCTCAATCCAGTCGTAACAGTGTCCGGACCTCAAGCAACGGGTATTCATAAGACGCATGGAGGCACATCTACGTTAGGAAAAAATCAAGCAATTATAACTTCAAAAGACTTGATGGACAGTGTTATGCCACAGAGTCCAGTAATTAAAAACTTTATTGATAAGCAGTTAAACTATAGAATGAGCAAAGACTTGGAAAACATGTCAAATAAGTTAAATATAGGTTTTAGCAAAAATAAAGTTTTGTCTGAAGGAAATGACGAAGATTACGATATACTTATAGACGATGATATTTTTGATGGAGAAAGTGTGGACTAATGCCGAGATCACATAATAAAAAAAGAAATGTTGGTATAATTTATGAGCAAATTATCAACTTTGTTTGTGGAAGATTATTAGAAGAAGATAAAAAGTCTGCTGAAAATGCTGTTAGTATTATTAAGTCTCATTTTAGGCCTAGCTCACAGTTATATAAAGAGTATAAATTATTCAAAGCTTTAGCAACTACTCATAATGTAAACGACCAATTAGCTTCTTCTATTATAAACGAAGCAAAAAAAGCATGCAATAAAATGTTTAACAACGAAAGCTTAGAAAAAGAAAAATCTTCACTTATAAGAGATCTTAATTATGCTTTTGGTAAAGGTGTTATTTTTGAGGAGAAAGTTAGTAACTATAGAACTTATGCGACAATTCAGACATTGTTAAATGAGTGGAGAAATAATAGTAATAACTTTGATAAAACAACAGAGTATGAGATTAAGCTTCACAGTAGTTTAACAAAAAAAGAAGTTTTAAAAGAAAGAAAGATGCCGATTAGTGTTGATCCTTTAACATACAATATAATGAAAGATAAGTTTAATAAAAAGTATATGACTCAATTAAACGAATCTCAGAAAGATATTGTTTGCTCTTTTATTAACGATGAAGAGCAAGTAATTGTAGAGAAATATACTAAATTAAAAGAATCTTGCATGAAAGTTTTAAATAATTACATTAATCGTTGCAATAATTCTATTCTAGTTGAAAAGAACAATAAGATTCGCTCAAAGTTAGTTTCTTTAGATGAGAATGATTTATCAAAAGAAAATCTTCAAAAGTTTTTAATTGTGTCAAAATTAAAAGAAGAGATATTAGGAGAATAAAATAATGGGTGCACCTAGGTTAATTACAGAATGGGTAAACTTTCAGTACGACCCCCAAATCATTAAAGAGCAAAAGACAGCAGGTAGTCCTTTAATAATGAAGGGCATTTTGCAAAAAGCTGAAACTCTTAATCAAAATGGCAGAGTTTACCCTAAAACTATTTTGGAAAGAGAGATAAGAAATTATCAAAAGTTTATTCAAGAGAATAGAGCATTAGGTGAGTTAGATCACCCAGATTCTTCTGTTGTTGAGCTTAAAAATGCTTCTCACAATATAAAAGAAGCGTATATGGAAGGTAATATAGTTTATGGGACTGTTGAGATCTTAAATACGCCTAGTGGAAAGATTTTGCAGTCATTAGTTGAGAGTGGAGTAACATTAGGTATATCGTCTCGAGGTGTAGGTAGTACAAAGACAGAGGGAAATATGCAAATTGTGCAAGACGATTTTCAGCTTATTTGTTGGGATTTTGTAAGTGAGCCTTCGACTCCTGGAGCATTTATGATGAGAGAAGGAAAAGAGGTATCACCTCAGTTTATTAATAAAGTTTTTAACAAAACAGACAGAATAGATAGAATATTTAATGATATATTGGAGTGGAAATAATGGCAATATCACATATACCAAGATCAGTTGGGCATAACTTTGCTCCAGAATACCAGAT
>MDTG01388697.1_pt1 | contig 23197 bp, 25 predicted proteins | sample 811421 | NCBI WGS metagenome assembly MDTG01 (sample SAMN05326645, study PRJNA326480) | marine metagenome | isolation source: seawater | place: Pacific Ocean: South East | collected 2011
CCAGAATTAATAAATGAGAATTTAATTCAAGAGGCAGATTTTATATTTCATGGTCATACTCATCGATATAGAAATGAAGTAATTAATGAGACAATAATTTTTAACCCCGGAGAATGTGCAGGATTTCTAAAAGGGAAAAATCAAATAGGCATTATAGATATTGAAAACCCTCCTCCTAAAGTAATAAATTTCTGATGAATAAAATAAATTTTTTGAATATTGAGCTTGGATACAATGAAAAAGTTTTTAGACCAACTTTATTAAGCGAAAAATGTGCTTTAAATACAAACTTTAAAGATAAAAATATTTTAGATTTAGGATGTGGAATAGGTCCATTGGCTATTTACTTTGCCAAAAATGGGGCTTCAAGCGTTGACGCCATAGATATTTATGATGAACATTTAAAATTTGCAAGAAAAAATGCTGACCTGAATGATATAGAAGTTAATATTTTTGAGTCTAATTTATTTCAAAATGTTTCAAAAAAATATGATTTGATATGTTGTGATGTATCCGGCGTTAAAGAAGAAGTAGCTAGACTGACAGGTTGGTTTCCAGAGGAAGTTCCTAAAGCAGATAATTCTGGTGCCAATTTGATATTAGATGTAATAACCAATTCAAAAGAATTCTTGAAAGAAAATGGTGAATTAGTTATTTGTACTACTTCTTTCTCAGATGAAAAATCAATCTTTGCAGCTTTTGAGAAATTTTATCCTAATTCTTATCAAGAAATATATTCAGAAGAAGTGCCTTTTTCAAAAAGACTAAATAAAAACATAGATATTTTGGATAAAGAGTCTTTTTACGAAAAAGATGGAATTAACTACTGGAAATTTTCAATTTTTTCTCTTTCTAAGTACTAGTTTCTTTCTAAGAAAAATAAATATCAAACTCAAGAATAGCCCTAGAAATAAAGATATTAAAAGAGGCCTAAACAATCTTAAATATCCGTTACTTTCAACGATTGTATTTTCTAAAAAAAGTATTGAAGCAATAGGTGCTAATTCCTGACTCCCTGGATAAATGAACCAAACGCCACCTAACAATGCGAACAATATTACAGAAAATATGAATCCTAAGATCTGATGTGTAAAAAGCTTGAAAAACGAATAAGATATTAAAATAGATAGGACAAAATAAAGACTCCAAAAGATCAACATTATTTAAGACTCTCTATTAAGTTTTTTGCGAGTTTTTCATTTTTCAAAATTTCGTAAATACCATCCTTAGGAATATTTTCATCATAAATTTTTAAGATTTTTTTAAAATGTTTATCTTTAAATATATAAGACGGAGGAACATTTTTTTTTATAGCCCAATTTTCACGCCACATAAATAAATCTTTTTCAATTTTTTTATTAAATTTTAATTTTTTTAATCTTGGAATATGCAATTTTTGTGATCCTAAACTGACTTCTTTTTTTACTAAATCCCTGACAGTAGAAAAGGCACATTTTTTTTCAAGAATTTTTTTTTGTTTCTTGTAAATTTGAATTAGAAACCTTACGTCATTTGCTGCATAGTTTATTTGACTTTTAGAAAAGGGTCTTCTCATCCAATTTGAATTAGTTTCAGATTTATCAATCTTGAGACTTAAATATTTTGAAACTATTTTTGCGTAGCTCTTGAGGCCTTCATTAGATAAAAACTTTTCAGTGATTTGTATATCAAAACAATTTGAAAAGTTTAAGTCAGAACAACAAGATAATACTGTTATATCACTTCTTGCAGAATGAAAGACCTTAATAATTTTTTTATTTTCAAAAATTTTCTTTAATTTCAACAAGCAATTTAACTTTAAACAATCTATTAGAAAAATTTTTTTATTAGACGATATCTGAATCAAAGATAAGTTTGGATAATAAGTATTACGCCAATCAAATTCTGTATCAATTCCTATTATTTTTTCTAATGATAATTCTTCAAGGGTCTCGATTAAATCAGATTCGTTGTCTATAAAAACAATAGGATTTTTTTTTAAGAGATAATTTTTTAATTTAATTAACAAGTTATTTTTTTAGGTATTTTAAAACTTCTCTTTTAATAATTTTATCTTTAAAAGAAAGAGCTAAATTAGCGATTAAGTATCCTAACTTATTTCCGCAATCATGAGCATCTCCGTTAATGAGAAACCCTTTAACTTTCTTCGAAGATTTAATAAACTTTGAGATAGCTCCAGTTAATTGTATTTCTCCAGATAGATCAGGTTTTTCTCTTTCAAGAAAATTCAAAATGTCATTATCAAAAACATATCTACCTACTACAAATAAATTTGATGGAGCATTTTTGAGTGTTGGTTTTTCTACAATATCTTCCAAAGGAAAAAAGTAATTAATATTTCTTTTTTTAAACTTTGCGATTCCATAATTTTGAATATCTGATTTTTTTACCTGTCCGAGCAATAGCGATGATTCCCCTGTTTTTTCAAAATCTTTTTTCATAACTACTAAATTATTTTTTTTGTAATTTGAATCTAAAATCATATCAGGTAGCATTACAGCAAACGGATCTTCAGATATCAAAGATTTTGCACACAAAATTGCGTGTCCAAGTCCTTTTGGTTCTTTTTGTTCTACGTTAACGATTTTAGTCTTAGTACTAGAAATCTCTTTAATTTCCTTAAGAAGAGATTTTTTGAACTGTTTTTTCAAAGCAGATTCTAGGTTAGGGTCGGATTTGAAATAATTTTTAACATCAAATTTATCCTCTCTTGTTATAAATATTACTTCAGAGAATCCTGCATCTATAGCTTCTTTAACTATGTAGTGAATTATGGGCATTCCTGCCAGAGGTAACAATTCTTTTGGAATTACCTTTGTCGCTGGAAGCATTCGTGTACCTAATCCAGCAACAGGAATAATAACCTTTTTTAACTTAACCACATCTTAAATTTTAAACTGAAAAAGTTTATAGACATACTTAAAATGTTTTTTTTCATAATACAAAATATTCAACTTATTAAATTAAAGTAAATTTATCTAAAATAATTTATTCTTAACAGAAATAAATATTTTAAAAAAAAGTTAGGTAAAAATATTTTAGAAAAAAATAATCCTAAAGTTAAAACAGTATTTATTGAAAAAAACTTACCAAATTTAATTAAGAAAATAAGTCTTATTTTGAGCTCATTAAAGCTTTTTCTTAACCCAGACCGTCTTATTATTGTTCCATTTGTAATTCTATGCTTTATTAGAGGCTCTTCTAAATTGGCAAATTGTCTATTTTGAAGGATCAATTTAGCCCAGAGAGCTAGATCTTCACTTCTTATCGTATCGGTAGGATAAATGTTATTTAAGAGAATTTTTCTTCTGAAAACTACTGTGGGATGAATTAAAGGGGAATCATAAGGAAATCTTTTCAAAAGATTTTCATGATTATTTAATTTAAATAAGCTACCTATTTCATTCTCATTTTCGTCTACTAGAATTGCTCCACCTCCCAAGACATCAATATTAGGATTTGATAACAAGAAATCAAACTGTGAGCGAAACCTGTTTTTTAAATTGATATCATCTGCATCTATTCTAAAAAAAAGATCGTATTTACAAGAGGAATTAATGGCGAGGTGTATCAAATCGTTGAGCACATGAGCTAGGCCTCTATTTTCTTTAAATTTGATTATTCTGAAAAATTTTTCATCTAATCTATTTAAATAAAGATTAATTTCTAGATCAATTGGGCCATCTACGCCAATATAGATTTTTTTTATAATTTTCAAATCAATAGATGAAATTGCTTTTTTTAACCAATCCAATTTGTCGTCATTATAAACAGCCAAAATGGCACAGGAGTCTGCAATATGTTTTGTTTCAGTTTCTAACATTTCAGATAATAAATTATGTTTTATTAGAGAGTTTCTTTTAATTTTAAGTTATTGTAAAAAAATCTTATTGAAGGCATTAAAATAGATACGACACTGCTATATCAAAATAATTTCATAAATCTTAATACTAATCTGATAATCGGGCCTCTATTTCAGAACACATTACATGTCCTATAAAAATATGAGCCTCTTGGATGTTGGCTGTATTATCTGAATCAACAATTATGCTTAAGTCACACATTGACTTTAATAAGCCACCATCTCTTCCTAAAAGACCTATGATAAAGATTCCTCTAGATTTAGCAGCCTTTGCTGCACTGATGAGATTTTTAGAATTTCCTGAAGTACTTATACAAAAAAATACATCTTTAGTTAAACCAAGAGCTATAATTTGTCTGCTAAAAACATGCTCGAAGTTATAATCGTTTGCGATTGAAGTCAGCGCAGAAGAATCTGTCGTAAGAGCTAAGGCAGAAATAGGTTTTCTATCATTTACAAAACGACCAACAAACTCAGATGCTAAATGTTGTGCATCTGCGGCAGAGCCACCATTCCCAGCAAAAATTAATTTACCTTCCTTCTTTAAACTATCTACAGAGACCTTTATTGCTTTTTTGATGACAGGCTCTAATTTTTTTAGTGACTTCAAAACTTTTAAATGTTCCACTAAATAGTTATTCAACATATCTTGTTGTCCTCAACATTTATGATTTTTATTTTATTCAAAGTATTTTTATCATTGTATGATTTTTTCTTATACCAATTTTTTGGAGAATGTATCCCATAAGGTTTTGCTCCTCCCAAAATTGTCGCCCACCATGGAAAAGTGCTATTACTAATCGCAATGCCAGACGCTTTAGCCATTAATGAAAATTCATCAAGAATATTAAGCCCCTTGTCATAAAAATGTATACCACGAAATTCTTCAGCAAATAACTTTGCGATCCTCAAATCATCGCTAAATATTATAAGAGGAAGGTCATGGTTAAAATAGTTATTATTTATTTTTTTGTAAAAAGGCATCTCAATGATGTTAAAAATCTTTCTAGCTGACTTATCAGTCAAATAATCGCCCCTTCTAACATGCATTGCATAAAAGTCTTTTTCTAAGCCCAATTTATCAAGAATTTCTGAGGCATGGTTCAAGATATTATCTTTGACTGATTGAAGTTTTAAATGAACCTTGAAAGGGTAATTGTTCTGGTAATAACCATCCAAAAAGAGATTGCCAATTAAGTAATTAATTGAACTAATCAAAGAATTATAATTTAAAACTCCAGATAAATTCTTCTCCACCATGTAACCAATCAATTTAGAAAGTCTTATATTCATAGCTATTTCCTTATTATCATAAAAAAATACTTTACTTCCGGTGTAATCAAATCCGAAAAAGTTAGATATCAAAGATTCTCTTTTTGAAGCGTAAGAATTTAAGTAACTATTATTAATAATAATTTTTTCATTTAAATTTAATGAATCATTCAATATTAACGCTGAATTAAGTTGAAATAGCTGATTGCCTAATCCTCCTGCAAGACGAACTCTTATAGCCATTTTATTTTCTTAGTCTTTCTTTAATTTTAATAAATTGCAATCTTATTTTTAAAAAAAGATTTAAAAAAATAGAGGTAACAATCGGATGAGAAAACTCGATATATTCATTATTCTTACAATGATGAAAAATGTCCTTTTGACCTCTTCCATATATACATATTGCTTTCTTATTTAATGCACAGGCTAGGGTGGCGCCTCCAGAAGTTAAACAAATAAAATTCTTTGATGAGATGATTATTGATGCATAATCTGAAATTGAATCAACTTTAATTGATTCTCCAAAACTAACCCAATGAGGCCTGTTTACAAAAATAATATTTTTATAATTAAAAAGAAATTTTACAATTTTTTTTTTAGAAAATGCTCCAACGTACGACACATAATTTAAATCTACAACAGTTTTATCATTAAATTCAGGAAGACTAGGCACGTCATTATACAATTTAGGAGAAGCATTAGAGCTACAGTTTAGACCTACTTTTTTTGTTAACTGAGCAATAATATTATCGCCACTCTTAATAACCTTCGGGGGCAAAATAATAGGATTATTAATTTCTTTATTTATAGAATCTACAAACGGATTGGCCTTCCAGATAAAATTTGTCACTTCTAGGGACCTAAAATTTGATTTGAAAGATACGTTAACCGAAGAATTTGGATACTCTATTTTCAATAATTCAGGTATTTGTGTATAAAAAAGCTGATCTCCAAGACCGCCATATTCGAGAACAATGTCAAAATTCATATCAAAAAAGCGTCCTCTTAAATTTTTGTATTTGTGAAAATCTCTTTTTACCAAAAATTTTAATTATAATATTTCCCGTAAGTATAAAAAAAATACTTCTAAAACTATAAAAAAAACTTTTAAAAAAAGATAAATATCTCATACGAACCTTACAAGACTCTTTTAAAATAATATATTGATTGCTTGATATGCCTGCTGGAAAAAATGCAATGCTTACTAAATCAACAAATTTAAATTTATGCCCATTTGAGTGTAATTTTAATAATAAGTCATAATCAGCCATACTCACTAAACTTTCGTCATAATACTCATATTTTTCATAAAGTTTTCTCGAGATAAATGTTGTTGGATGTGGAACGTCACAACCTTCCATCATAAAATTTGATTTTAGATGAACTTCCTTTGTCTCACTATATGCCTTTAATTCATAATCTAGATATTGAAGCTTCGAATAAAGTATCTCATTGTATCCTGAACCCGACTTAAAATATGAACTAAAGACGTCGTCAGAGAGATAAATGTCTCCGGCATTTAAAATCATTATAAATTCGCCACTTGATTTTTTTATACCATAATTAAGAGCAGAATAAAGACCCGACGGTGCTAATTGAAACAAATTTATCCTTTCATCATTTAATGAAACTAAGTATTCATATGTTCCATCATTAGAAAAACCATCAACAATACAATATTCAAATTCAGTAAAATTTTGCCTTAAAACAGATTTTACAGTCTTCTTTATATTATTCTTCTGATTTAATACTGCGGTAATTATTGTGAGTTTCATTTTTTTGCCTCAGGAAAATAAAGATGAGCAAAGTATGGATTAATAGATCGTAGCCATTAGCAGAAAAACGACTATGAGAGATACTCATGATCAAATATCCAATGATAAAGATTGCCTCATTAAAGCTTTCAGTATTGCGATAGCATTTGTAAAGAAAAAAGACATAAAGTGATAGTGCGAAAAATCCAAATTTATAAAATATTTCAAGAAAAGAATTATGAAAGTTTGATACTAAAACAGGTACATTAGGAATTAAATCGTAGAAAGGATTGTCAGCCAAAGAACCCAAACCATTACCTATAAGGTATGAATAAGATGACATACTATCCAATATGAAAAAAATTTCAAACAGCCTAGGAATATTTGTCTGTCCAGTAGGTACAAAAGATAAATTTCTTGTAAAGAAAAAATTAAAAATTTCTTGGCTGAAAAATAAAATCCCCAAAAGAGTAAAAATTATTAAGGAAAAGGCAGCCTTTTTTTTCGGCAATACTATTAAAAATGCAACTAACATAAAAGCTCTTGCATTCGCCAAGAAAAAAGTAAATATCAACAACGAATTTCTTAATAGAGAGAACCATCCTGATTTAAATGAAGTTTGAGAAAAATTAGAAGAATTGAAATTATGTTGAAGAGTTGGAATAGTTAGTAGAGCAAAACTTGATAAACTACCTAAGAAAAAAGTGACATCAGAATACCTTTGACCTATCCAAATGGACTCAGAAAAAAAAAGTATGAAAACACAGGGAAAAATTACCAAAAAAATATTTATATTTATATTTCTTGACCAAGCTTGTAAAAAAATATCATAAGATTTTAATGCGGTGAATAAGCAATAAACAGTAAAGCAAAACATTATGTCAACTACTGCAGCTATATAATAGAAATTAGATAAGGACACTCCAATTAATAAATAGAAAAAAATTACACTTACAAGAATTATTATATTTTTTTTGATTATAAGACTTGAACAGATTAAGGATACTAAGATGATTAAAAGACAAGATACAAAATCTAGGATGACTTGAAATTCATTAAGAAAATAATAATTTAAAATGCTCTTAAAAAGAGTTATTAAAATAGTTAAAGATATGAGCCAACTATTTTTTGATACAAGAGATTCCATAATAAGCACATACCTTGTTTATTATTTTTTTTTCGCACCAAGTTTGCCTAGCCAACTCAGATACAATTTTTTTATCTGTTTGGTTATTTATCAATTTTACAATTTCTTTAGCGAATTCAGTGCAATCGTCAAATTTAATCAAACTGCCAAAGTTTTCATTTAAAACTATGTCTGATAATCCCCCAACGTTAAACCCAATAACTCTAGTCCCACAAAATAGAGACTCAAGCCCAATATTAGGAAGATTATCTAATCTAGATGGAATAGCAACTAAATCAACTTTTGCATATATTGACGCTAGTTCATTTTCGTCTTTTATAAAAGGAACAGAAAAAATACCTTCATGATCTATTGAAGCACCAATTGTTAAAAAATCTATTGAAGAATCTATTTTTTTAACTTCTTGATATATTTCGATAAGATAGTCTCCTCCTTTTCTATTAACTTCGTTACTCGGCATTGTTGCAAATAGAACAATTTTCTTCGATTTTAATTCACTAAAATTATCTTCAACGTCTAACGCCTTTTCGTTATAAATTGAATTAGGAACGATGTTAGGGATACATTTTACATCAGCAAAATTAAAATCTGATTCCATAACTTCCTGATAGAGCCATTTACTGGGTGTAATTACATGAATCTTATTTGCTATAGCCTTTTTTCTTGCCTTTAAAAAATTTTCAAACTTTATTTGTATGTTATTTTTTGTCTTTAATGGATTAATCTCATAATGATTCATTCCTAGAATTGGCCATTGATCATGAAAAGTCCAAAATATTTTTGCTTTTATTTGACTTATTTGTCCTATAGAAATTAATCCAGATCCAATCCAATGGAAATGAACAATATCAAAGTTATTTTTATTAATAAATTCAGCAAGGGTAGTTGGGAAAAGATTGATAGATTTTATTTCTACATCATTACTAAATAAAGAAGCAATCTTAAGATCAAAATAGGCTACCAATTTGTAGTAGAAATTAAGAATTTTTGATTCGGCAATATTTATATTCTTAGAATCTTCCTCTCCAATTGATATAAAAACAATCTCATGTTCTGTACGCTCTTTCAGTGACTCGAAAACTCTTTTGGCAGCTTTCCCAGCTCCGCCATTTCCAAAGGAATAATTTACATGAGCAATTTTCATGAAAGAAATTGCTGTCGCCAATTTGAAATTTCTTCATGTGGAATTTTTAATCTTAAGTTGTAAGGTGAATTTATGAGGCTTTCAAGCTCACCCAAAGTTTCTATTTTAACAATTGGCATTCCAATATCCTTACCCATTTCAATAGATCTATTGTCAACACCCAGGATAAAGGAGCGTTTGCCAAGATTTAAAGCTCTAATCCCTGCATGTAATCTTGTTCCAACATAATCGACCTTTTCATCACAAAAAATCTCTTCTAAGGACTTAAGACTTCTACCTAAGATTTTTATATGATTAAAATCTGGTAATAATTGTTTCAAATAATCTAAATCATAGGCCCCTTGAGGCCAGAAATATAATTCATCATAGATATTCAAAATAATTTTTATAAATTTTAAGTCTCTATTTTTATCTCGGTTATAATCTGTCAACGTAAATACTACCTTGCTACAAGAGATATCAGTTTGTTTTAAATTAAAATTATTGATATTCCAAGTTGTGGGGCATGAAGTGTTTGTAATAAATCTAATTCCAGTACTTCCAAGCATTTTTTTTGTATATTCGTCTCTAACAGAATGTAAAGCTTTGTTACTTAAGATTTTTTTCCAAAAAATACTACTAACTAAATCAGGTAAATTTTGATATTTCCACCAACCAGCTCCTAGCAAAATAGATTTTTTGTACTTAATGAAATCTGACAAACTCAAAATTAATTGTCTGTATTTAAAAATATTTGAATTCAAGATATTTGTTCCACAAATAATTGCATAATCGCTAGCTTGATACTTACTTCTTATATATTTATTTGACTTACAATGTGTAGGGGATCGCCAAATCTCAGCATTAGGAAATAAGGCTTCAATCTCAGAATTTATGAATTTCATAATTATATGATCGCCTAAATTATCGGAAAACAAAGAAGTATCGTGTAAATATATGAGATCAGACATTTTTAATATATTTCCATATTATAAAGCGCGTCAGTACCATCATCACGCGAGAAAGAAAGAAAAAAGCTCCAAATAATAGAGCTGTAGCATTAAAGTCTTTCGTAATTAAAAATACAATTATTAATGTAAATGTTGTTAGAAGATCACTTAGAACCACGTACTTAACAGAGTAATTATATTGCAGAATTAATCCTATGGGACCTATGAGAATCTCTATTAAACTAGCACTTAACAAAAATATCCATATAAAATTTTCAAATTTATATTCAGACAAAATTATATCTTTTAATAAAAAAAATGATCCAATTAAAATCACTCCGAAACAGAAAGAGTAAATTAATGAAAGAACTCTAACTTTTGTCAAATAAAACTTTTCGTTTGAAACTGACCTGATAAATTGATTGGAAGTAATTATTTTAGGAAAACTTATTAAATTTGTTAAATTGCTCATCAAAGACAAAGCTGCGTACGCAGCCCCATCAAAGTGCCAAGAAGCTAATAGCTTATCAATTTGAGACAGAATATAAGAAACTATTCCATTCAAGCTAAAATTTGAAAAATACATGATTACTTTTTTATTAAGACTTAAAAACTTAAAAACTTCAAAAATTAATTTCCAAGGTATAAAAATTGCTAAAAAAAGAGTTGAAAGGATTCTGGAAAATGTCATTGAATTTAAGCCATCAATTCCAAAGGCAGCCCAAAAAAATAAAAATAGAAGGTTTAGTACAAAAACTTGAAATAAAGATATTAAAAAAAATTTTGATAATTTATTGTTACTTCTTAAAAAAATTTCTATCCCTTTCAGAACATAAAAATTTAAGCTCACACTTAATATAAGAAAAAAACTAGACTCTAAACTATGGAAGAAATATAAAGGTATCAAACAAATAAAGAGAACTGCAATCCCAAGAAAAATAACATGACTAACGCACTCTCTAAAGTTAGGACTATCATCCTTGATTTGATTCAGATGATTTACATAGGCAACACTCAAAGCTTGATCACTGCCGAAATACAATAAAGCAGTAATTAAGTAACCTATTAAAGATAGTTCTAATATATTTCCTATTAAATTTGGATCCAATAGCCACATCAATAGTAACGTAAAACCCTGAGAAAAAAGTGTTACAGATAATCCTAGAAAATTAGTCATTTAGATGATCAGTCAAATGATTTAGAATTTCCTGTCTTTTAAAATCTTTTTTTAATAGCAAACTTTTTTCATTTATGTCCCAAAGTCTTTTATTCCACCACCCTCTCTTAATCTCATCAAATCCTCCTTGATCAAATATTGTAATACTTGGTACTCCTGTTCTAAGATGAAAGTATTCGAATCCCCCTCTACCACCGATAAAAAATTTAGAGTTACTACTTAAGGTCAAAACCTCCCTCATTGATAGACCTTTAGAATAAGAATCAATCAATGAAACTGTGTCAATATTATTTAAAATTTCCGGGATGATTTGATGTTCGCTAGAACCTAAAATTAAAAATTGAATTTTATTTGGAAAAATTTCATTCAATCCATAAACAATTTCTAAAATTTCGTCCGAATTTCTTCTTAAATGAACAGAAATATTTATTTTATTAGAATTAATACCCAAGCTTTTAATTAAGTAATTCGAGTCATTTAACAAAAAATCTTTTAAAATCGATCTTTCAAAAAATTGATTGTTTTCTTTTATGAATTCACAATACAACCTCACTCCATAAGTGCTTTTTTTAATGTCTTTACCGATTGCACAATCTATGATTTTTTTCTCAACGTAAAAAGATAAAAATTCGTTAATTGGATTAATTTGATGACCGTCTTTAGACGTATAAGAACGAGAGAGATTATAACTATAATTTTCCGGATTTTTATTATTATGTTTATCCAAATAATAAACAACAGTACTAGATTTATCTTTTGGTAATGAATTTAAATAGTCAATCAACTGAAAAACATCTCCTAGACCTCCGTTTAAAGTATAAACTCTGATATTTCTTAATTTCATAATAAAAATAATAAATGCATCAAAGATGTTTTTAATTATTCTCATTTAATTAATCTCTCTATATCCTTGTATAACCTAGTTGCCACAGCTTCGAAAGTTAGTTCAGATTTATATTTTTTATATTCAGATAATATGTGTTGATAATTTTCTTTGATCAAGGAAATAGTGTCGTATACAACTGATATATCTAATTGCTCTATAACAAATGAATTTTTTTTCTCAAATCCAAGCTCCGAAAATTGCAATCCTATATTTGTAATTGGAATAACATCGTGTCCTAAAGCTTCGTAAAACCTTGCTGGCAAAAAATTAAGTGATCCACAATCAATAAAAGTAGAAAAAGACTTGCCCAAAATTTCAGACTCATTCACATTGAGTAAACGATTTGATGTAATACTATCAGGCAACTCAATTTTAATATTCGAACTTAAATGTTGTTTGTTATCGTAAAACCACCTTCGGTGGAGGTGTGAAAATTCTCTTTCATTAAAAAACTTTAAATATTCTTCAAGTCCTGGAATTTCATTTTTTGGGCGGTTTTTAATTGGAGCTATTGCTCCTAGAACACTTAAGTCTACTTGTTTATTAGATGAAACATTCTCTTCAAGCTTTTCTTTCCACCCAAACGGAGAAAATATCAAAGGAATATCAAGTGGCGTAATAAAATGTTTATAGAATGAGCAATTAATATCGTGTGAACCTTGTCCAATTAAAACATCAATTTTAAATTTTCTAATTTTATTTATTATTTCTTTTACATTTATATTGTAATCGTAAAGAGCATTAATTTTTAATGCTTTTATGCCATTTACGAAATTGCCATCATCTGAGAATTTTTCATTTAGAGTTAAAAAAACGTCGCTTCGCTTATTTATTTCATCGATAGAAAAAAGAATTTTTTTTGAAGAAATCACATACCTCAAGGCTGAGAAGTCAGTTATTGAAGCCCATCTTAAAAAATTCAAAGGAGTAAAATATATAAACTTTACATGTTTATCCAAAAATATTTTCCTTAATCCAAGATAGTGTGATTCTGCTTTGGATGAATACCAAATTGGATTATTTATACAAATTGAAGCATTTAAATCCATGAGTTATTTTATTTTAATATCTTTTACGTTCTCTACTTGATGAGAAATAACTTTGTAACCGAGCTCTTTAACCTTATTAAAAAGTGGACAAACATAAAAAAGATCATTGAAAGTTTGATTTTCTTCATCGTCTACAGCAAGTCCTATGGACTGAGCTAAGATAGAAAAATTTTTAAAAATATATGTACCAGCTGAAGCATTTTCAGATATCACTTCTTTCTCTTTAGCAACAACGAAGGATCCCAACTCATCAAAAGAAAGATAACTATAATCTTTGTTATTACTAACAAATGTTAGTGCAATTGCTCCTAAGTTCTGATCTTCAAAATTTAAATTATTGCAATTGTATTCATAACTGATGTCTGCTAAGTCAACAATAATTGGTTTATTAAAATCTTTAATTAACGAAAGAGCTGATAATGATGACAACGCGGCACCCCTTGTATATTCAGACAAAAAAATTATCTTACAGTTTGGGAACCAATTTAGTAAACACCTTTTTGAGAAAGAACGGGTATGGTGAGAATCAAAAAGTACGAAAATGAATTTATCAGAACTTCCTTTATCATACCAAGGCCTAGTTCTTAAAACTGATAACAATAGTGGATCAGAGTCTAAAATTATTTCAGCCTTAGTTTGTCCATTTTTATCTATAAAATCAGGGCCCGCTAAGGGGACGATTACCGAAGAAAAGATCATGGCGCATCTTGAGAGGCAGGTAATTTCATCTTAGCTATATAGTTAAGTAGATCTTCAGGAGTACCAAGACCATTCATCTGTGACGGATCAATTTCGTATACTCCTATTTTTTTTCCTGAAGAAATAAGATAATTGTATACAGGGCAGGTATAAAACTCACCATTTATCCGGTCATTTCTGGCGATCATGTCTATTGCGGCCTTAATAAATTGATCGCCTCTTCTAAAAAAATAAATTCCAACTGTTGCTAAATTAGATATAACCTTCTTTTCAGCTACTTCTATTACATGTCCATCAGAGTCGAGTTTTGCATATGACCATTTTGGGTCATCGGCTTTGAACACTAAAATGCTTCCATCTAAACTTCTTTCATAACAATCTTTTATAAAATAATCTACATTAAAATCTACTATCTGATCTGAATTTGCAATAAGCAAAGGAAAGCTAGAATCTATAAGCTCGCGACACAACAAAACTGTGCAGGCGGCTCCCTCAGTAACAGTGTCTACCTCAAAAAAATTAAGATTTTTAGAATTTAAATTTTTATAGTAATTTTTGTGTTCTTTTTGTACTAATATTTGAATATTTGAATTCTGAGGAGAGACATTTTTTATAACCTTCTCTATCATCATATCACCCCCCACATCGATAAAAGGCTTAGGTTTTTTCCATCCATCTTTAGAAAATCTACTTCCAAGTCCAGCAGCGGGAATAATTAGGTTAATTTCATTTTTGAAGTTTTCCTTCATTGAAAAATTATTCTCATATAGATCCACCCTAGATGGACTATAGAAGCTATGATAATTTTCTTCAGGAATTTCAATATTTTTTACAACACCTCCATTCAAGATTATTTCATTAAGAGTCGGACTTATATAAAATTTTTCGTCGAGCATATTGTCATCCAACATGGTTTTTGTAGCTGAATCAACAAAACGTCTTGCGCAATCAAAATAATATAATCCTGCTATAGCTTGCTTTGAAATCACTTTTTTTTCAGCAACTTGCAAAACATTTTGATTTTCATCTGCTAAAACATATGACCATCTTGGATGACTGCTCTTAAAAGTTACTACGCCAGCATTTGCCTTTAAGTTTCTAAATTTTAAAAGGATCTCTTTTATATCCGAAAGTATAATTTGATCACCATTTAGTATTAATAGCTCTTCATTTAAATCTAAAGAATCTATAGATAATAAAACTGAAGACAATGCACCAGAAGTTGGTTGAGATCTTGTAACGATTTCTACCTTAGAATCTATTGAATTTTTTATTACTCCATCTATAGTGAAATCATCTATATCATTCTGATCAACAACAAAGATTAATCTTTCGTTAGGAAAATTGGATTGAATATTTTGGGCGACGACTGCTATCATCGCGGATCCATTTACTTCGACTAATGGCTTAGAAAAAAAGAAATCTTTTTTTGGAAAAAATATATCGTCTCTGCTAACTGGAATTACAACCTGCATTTTATTACCTTTAAATTTTTTCCTCTATTTCTTTTATTCGATTCTTAATATTCAAGTATGTCACATCATCTGGTGTCCCTATTTTCATCAAATGCGCTCCACTTTCCAATGCTGCTTTTATGCCATGTTCATTATCTTCCAAAATCAAACATTCTGAAGCCGATATTTTTAAAACTGACATTGCTTTAAGATACATCTCAGGATCTGGCTTTGCTTTTTTTACATCTTCATTTGATATTTTTAAAGAGAAGTACTTTTCTAGACCTGAAGCTTGCAACATTACGTCTATTGTTTTGGAAACTGAATTTGAACAGACTGCCATTAAATATCCTTCATCTTTCAGCTTAGAGACTGCATACTGGTGATTAAAAGAAGGACGGCATTTTTCAGAACTTATTTGTAAAGTATATTTTTGCTTTAGTTTATTTATTATTGGTTGAAGTCCAATGGGTAAACCTCTGGATTCATGTAACATTTGTAACTTAGTAAGGGTGGGTAATCCATCGAAAGTAGTAACATGACTTTCTTTACTGATTGAATGTCCGAAATGATTCAGTGCTTTATTTAAAGCCTCGAAATGCCATTCCTTGGCTTCTATAAGGACTCCATCCATATCGAACAAGATCGCTTTAATCATTTTTATTCTCAAAAAAACTTAAAGCCTCTACAGGGAAATCAGTACATATAAAAAAATTAGAATCTAAATGTAACTTCTTAGCTCGAATTTCATTCCAAATATTTTCATGCTGAAGGTTGTGAAGCTCAGGTGAGACGAAAACGACCTTCTTATTTTTTTTTAGAAGCTTCTTAGAAATGTTTACTTGAGTACAATTTTTACCAAAATTATCTACCCAATATCCCTCAGCATAATTTTCAAGACTATTTAAAGTCTCATATTCACTGAGTCTAACCAAAAATGGTAAAGAAATATTTTTGTAAAAGAATGTTTCTGGAACAGACATGTCAAACATCACAACATTTCTTTCAAAAAAATTATAACTTCCAAAAATTTTTTTTATTAGTTGACCTAACCCATCAGACTTTACATTCAAGGCTATTAGTCCTGACGAGTTTGAATGCTTACTATAAAGATTTAAAAAGTCTTTGATTTCTAAACAATTTGATGAATTTGGTAAATCATGAGATAAAACAAGACTTCCATTGAAATCTCTAATATCAGTCTCGACGCCGAATCCGTGATCTAAAGCTCTTTCTAAAGCTCTTAAAGAATTTTTTTCTTCAATGTTTTTCCAAAAGCCTCTATGAGCAACTATATTTTTGTTAAGCATCAGGTTTTATTTTATCAATTGATTCTAAAAACCATAAGTAAGTACTTTCTAATCCTTCTTCAAGATCAATCTCATAATTCCAGCCCAAACTCCTTAATTTATCTACATTTAGCAACTTTCTTGGAGTTCCATCCAATCGCTTATTATCAAAATTTAATTTACCTTCGTATCCGATAATATTCGACATTAACTTAGCAAGGTGCTCAATAGATATATCAAAACCAGTTCCAACATTTAAATGAGAAAAATTATCCAAAGTCGAATCTGAATAAACTTTTTTATCTAAATTAGAAACAAAAAAACAAGCAGAAGCCATATCATTAACATGAAGAAACTCCCTTTTGGGTTTTCCAGAGCCCCATATTTCTACTTTTTTTTGTTGTCTTACCTTTGCTTCGTGAATCTTTCTCATCAAAGCAGGAACAACATGACTAGTTTCTAAGTCAAAATTATCTCCTGGCCCATACAAATTTGTAGGCATTAAGCTTCTATAATCTCTCTTAAATTGTTTGTTGTAACTTTCACACATCTTAATACCAGCGATTTTAGCTATTGCATAAGCTTCGTTAGAAGGCTCTAAATAACCTGATAGCAGCTTATCTTCCCTAATCGGTTGGTCACATATTTTTGGGTAAATGCAAGAAGAACCAAGAAAAAGTAATTTATTTATTCCAGATAAATGAGCTCCATTTATTAAATTAGTCTGAATCATTAAGTTGTCATAAATGAAATCGGCCGGATAATCGTTATTGAACTGAATACCGCCTACTTTAGCTGCACAAATAATAATTTCATCAGGTTTATTTTCCCTTAAAAATTCTAAAACCTCTTTTTGAGAGGTAAGATCCAGATCTTGTCTAGATGCAGTCAATAAATCTAGTTTTCCTTCATTTTGGAATTTTTGCATGACTGCTCTTCCTACCATCCCATTATGCCCCGCGATAAAATATTTCATTTTAATTCAATCTTCAAAAGACTCTGGGTAAGGAACTCCATGTTCTTTTAAAATTATGTATCTTTTAACTTCTTTTAAGTCTTCTTTTACCATTTCTTTACACATTATTTGAGCTGAAGTTTCAGACTTCCATCCAAGTTCAGTCATTGCCTTAGAAGGGTCTCCCAATAAAGTCTCAACTTCCGTCGGACGAAAATACTTTTTATCTACATTTATTATTATCTGACCTTCAGTTACTCCCGGTGCTTTTTCCGGATCTACTGATTTAACAATACCTATTTCATTTTCCCCTTCGCCTTGAAATTCAATTTGTATTCCTAATTCTGTCGCAGTCCATATTATGAAATCACGAACACTATGTTGCTTTCCAGATGCAATAACGTAATCCTTTGGCTTATCTTGTTGAAGCATTAACCATTGCATTTTTACGTAATCCTTAGCGTGTCCCCAATCTCGTAAAGCATTAAGATTTCCCATAAATAAAGTCTTTTCTATACCTAAGGATATCTTCGTAAGACCTCTCGTTATTTTTCTAGTTACAAATGTTTCACCTCTTCGAGGGCTTTCATGGTTAAAGAGAATTCCATTACAAGCAAAAATACCATAAGCCTCGCGATAATTTATAGTAATCCAATAAGCATACAACTTTGCAACAGCGTAAGGAGAACGAGGATGAAATGGGGTAGTTTCTCTTTGCGGTACTTCATTAACTAGCCCATATAACTCAGAAGTCGAAGCCTGATAAAACTTAGTTTTTTTTTCTAAATTTAGAAATTTTATTGCCTCTAAAATTCTCAGTGGACCTAAAGCATCAACATCTGCAGTGTATTCCGGAGATTCAAAACTTACAGCAACATGGCTCTGTGCAGCCAGATTATAAATTTCATCAGGATTAATTTCGCTAATTAAACGAATTAAATTTGAACTATCTGACATGTCACCATAATGAAGTTTCAATTTAGATTGAGATATATGAGAATCTTCATAAATGTGATCAATTCTTTGGGTGTTAAAAGATGAGGCTCTCCTTTTAATTCCATGAACTTCGTATCCTTTAGATAAAAGAAACTCAGTTAGATATGAACCATCTTGCCCTGTAATACCTGTTATTAAAGCCTTTTTTGTCATTTCTTTACAAAAATCTAATGTTTATAAGTGTTAATTAAATAATCTAGATAAGACATGACTCCTTCTTCCAATGATTTCATTTTATAGTTAAATCCAATTTCTTTAATACTATTCATATCTGCACAAGTATAATTCTGATACTTTCCAACTAACTCCTTCGGAAATTCTATATATTTAATATTTAAGTTTTTATTCAGCTCTTTTTTTGACCACTCTTGTATTATTTTTGCAATGTCGTTAAAGGTTCTTGCAACTCCTGTACCACAATTAAAAATACCAGAAACGTCATTTTGTTCCATTAGCCAAAGTTTGAGAGCAATGCAGTCATCAACATGAATAAAATCCCTTTTCTGCTCTCCATCTTTAATATTTCCTGTGCCGGCAAAAAGTGAAATACTTTTTGTTTCTTTAGCTTGTTGAAAAAAGTGATTCACTACGGATGACATTCTGCCTTTATGGTTTTCTCCAGGACCATAAACATTAAAATACCTTAAACCAACAATTTGAGACCTAGTTTCATTTTTACTAATTGTTTTTCTTACAAATTGATCAAACATAAATTTTGAATATGCATATGCATTCAAAGGCATCTCAGATGATGGATTTTCCAAAAAACCTTTTTCTCCTAATCCATAGATAGATGCAGAAGAAGCATAAATAAAATTTATTTTATTTTTTAAAGCATGTTTAAGTAAAATCTTAGAATATTCGTAATTATTATTCATCAAAAACTTACCATCTAATTCTGTAGTATCTGTGCAAGCTCCTAAATGAAATATATTTTCAAATTTGTTTTTTTTAAAAAAGCCAGACTCAAGTTTTTTTATGAATAAATCTTGATCTATATAATCTTGTATATTTTTATTATTGAGGTTCTTGATTTTTCGACCATCAGATAAATTATCTACAACTAAGATATTGTCATTACCCAAGTCATTTAATTTTTTTATTAATTGACTTCCTATAAATCCAGCGCCGCCAGTTATAATAATCATAAATTACTCAACTTAAAGATAAACATCCTATTGATGTTTTATTTTTTTCACAATATTTGATGTAGACTTACCCTCTTCTAAGTCCACTATTACGACTTCTCCGCCAAATTTCAAGACTAGTTCGTATCCAACCACATTATGAGCTTTATAATCGCCTCCCTTAACAAGATAGTTTGGTTTTATTCTTTCTATGTATTTGATGGGAGTCTCACTATCAAAAATGTAAACATAATCAACAAATTCTAATGCGCTTAATAGATCGGCCCTTTCAATTTCGCCTAAAATTGGCCTTCCACTTCCTTTAAGTCTTTGTACAGAATAATCGCTATTTAAAAGCACCAAGAGTTTGTCTCCAGTTTTAGATGCCTCTTTTAAAAGTTTTAAATGGCCACTGTGTAATACATCAAAGCAGCCGTTAGTGACAACTATTGAATTTCCTTCTGAGCGCTGAGTTGCAACAAAATCATTTAGAGCTTTTTCATTTCTATAATTTTTCTTTAATTCGTCTAAAACTTCATCAAGAGATACTGAGGCAACTCCCCTCTTTTCTACAGCAATTCCAGCAGCATTATTAGCCATTTTCAACGCTTCATTTAAGGAGCTTCCTTTTTGCAAAAAAGCAGCCAAACAGGCTAAAACTGTGTCTCCAGCACCTGTTACATCAAAAACTTCCCTTGCTAAAGAGTTTAAAGATAAGTTAAGTCCGTCTTTAGAAAATAACTTCATACCTTTATTTCCTAAAGTTACCAACATAAAATCCGTATTTTCCTCTATGCAGATTTTTTTTGCTATATCTTCTAAATCATCAATTGAAACCGAATATCCTAAATATTCACATAATTCTTTGTAATTAGGTTTTATAAGAAAAGCTCCAGAGTATTTTCCTTTTTTCCAATTTTTTGGATCTATTAAAACTTTTATTTTTTTATTTTTAGCTTCTTTTATAATAAAGCTAAAATCGCTTAAAGACCCCTTACTATAATCTGAGATGATCACCATTGAACATCTAGATATTGAAGATTTTATTTTTTTGTTAAAAGAAGATAAATTTTTTGGATGAAGACTATTGTCGTAATCGAGCCTCATTATTTGGTGACTCCCTGACATAAGCCTTGTCTTGACTACTGTTTTGCCAGAATCACTTTCGTAACTTTTAAAAAATATATCTTTTGATTGAAGAATATTTTCAATCATTGCAGAATCCGAACAAGATCCACTAACATAGATTAATTCAAAATTAGCCTCCATGGCTTTTAGATTATCAGCGACATTCCCTACACCTCCTAGAGCTACAGTTTGATTTTCCACAGAAAGTATAGGAACTGGAGCTTCTGGAGATATTCTATAAACATCGCCATCAATGTACTTATCTAAAATACAATCTCCTAAAAGGAGAATAGGTTTGTTTGATTTACTAAGCATTTTATTCGATATTTAAACTAGGTCGGAAACTCTTTTGCTAAATTCAGCGCTACTTTGCCATGCCCAGGCAGTCTCAACAATGCTATCAATGTCTTTATATTTAGGATCCCATTTTAAAGAGCTTATGGCAAGTTTATTGTCTGAAACTAATATTGCAGGATCTCCACTTCGTCTATCATTAATTTGAAAAGAAATTTTTCTTTTTGTAATTCTCTCGCAACTCTTTATAACATCAAAAATAGAGAAGCCTTCTGCATTACCTAAATTAAAAGCTGAAAATCCTTTATTTTTTTTCAAGAAATCTAGCCCCAATAGGTGTGCTTGAGCTAGATCATTAACGTGTACAAAGTCTCTAAAGCAAGTCCCGTCTAATGTAGGATAATCGTTTCCGAATATTTCTAATTTTCCGTCTTTGCGAAGTGCTTCATTCAAAACATTTGGTATCAAATGAGTTTCTGGATTACGAATCTCTCCTAATTCTCCAGATTCGTGCGCCCCAGCTGCATTAAAATATCTCAAACTTACAACATTTAAACCATTAAGAAAGGAAACATCTTGTAAAACCTTTTCGGTCATCAATTTGCTATGTCCATAAGGATTAATTGGGTTTTTTGGATGATCTTCATCAATTCTTTCTTTAATTGGATTTCCAAAAATTGCCGCTGTTGATGAAAATACTAAATTATTCAAATTATTCTTCAACATTTCATTTATAAGATTTATAGTTCCAACAACGTTATTTTGATAATAAATCAAAGGATTTTTGACAGATTCATTTATCAAAGATTTTGCTGCGAAATGAATTACCCCATCAAACGATTTACCTTTTAATAATCTAGATAATTTATACTCATCAAGTAAGTTCACTCTGAGTATTTCACATTCTTTAACTGCCCACTCGTGACCCGTGGAAAAATTATCTAAAACAACAACCTCATATCCAAGTTCTTGAGCATATTTCACCATGTGGGAGCCAATGTATCCGGCACCGCCAGTTATAAGTAATTTCATAATAACTCTATAAATTCTCCAACTTAATCATAAAGAATCAAGAATCAAGAATCACTAAAATATTCATAAAGTTTTTCGTATTTAAGCTTTTTCTTTTCCAAAAAAGTTTTTTGTTAAAGTAGTTTTTTCTTTGAGCGCTTTAGTAGTTAAGACTTAAAAATGTCCAATTTTATATTGTATATATGAAACTCTTTTTTTCTTAAATTTCAAAATGTTAAAAAAACTTTGGTACCCGGGGCCGGACTTGAACCGGCACGATATTACTATCGAGGGATTTTAAGTCCCTTGTGTCTACCAATTCCACCACCCGGGCAAAACATCAACTTTATACTGTTTATATTTTTTACAAAATATAAATTAATGAACGTAAACATGTGTAACTTACTGGAAAAAATCTATCAGTTTTAATTTAATATTATGCTCAATGAAACTTTTCAAAACAACTCTTCGAGTTTAAAGGTTTCAATAACAAAGTTTATTTCGTTCATTACTTCTATATATTTATCTTTAGATAATTTATAGGGATCTTTTATTTTCAGATTTCTATGTTGATATGAAAATAGTTTAAGTTTTGTTCTATAGTTTTTGAAAGTTTTGTTTAAACTCATCAAAATAATTGGATCCATTGCAAATACTATATCGGAAGAGTTTAATAAGCTTTTATCTATTTTTTTTGGATTGTGAATCTCAAAAGGTATTTTTTTTTCTTTTAAATAATAAATTGATCTAGAATCCATGCCAGCTGAAATCATAGGATTTATGCCTGCAGAATTTACATTTAATAAACTTCCGTATTTATTTTTAAATAGCGTCATAGCAACGGGACTTCTACAATAATTAGCCATACAAACAAAACTGACTAGTTTTACCCTATTAGTCATCGACAAGATTATCGATACTATTAAGAAATGAAGAAAATGGAAAAAATTGTGATATGACTCGGTTCCATCTTGTAGTTCCCTTTGCATTTACATAAACAATATCATTGTCAGCTAAATAAAAA
>MDTG01216382.1_pt1 | contig 23192 bp, 22 predicted proteins | sample 811421 | NCBI WGS metagenome assembly MDTG01 (sample SAMN05326645, study PRJNA326480) | marine metagenome | isolation source: seawater | place: Pacific Ocean: South East | collected 2011
ACAAGCCCGACTTCCCGAAGCCCGACCGCGGACTCAAGCTGGCCTCGCACCTGAACGGTCACGGCAGCGGGCACCTCATCGCCTCGATGGCGATGGACGTGGGCACGATGATCGAGCACATGGAAGGCGGCTTCGGTGGCGACCCTGCCGGTGCGCCGGAACTCCCGATGAGCCTGGTGCTCAGCAGCCCCGAGCCGGACCGGCTCGAGCTGGCCTTCAGCATCCCCTCCACCGCGACCTTCAAGTACATCAAGGCCGTCCAGGCCGACGCCGCCGCACGGCTGGCGAAGGCCGAGAAGGAGAAGACCGAGAAGGAGAAGGCCGCCAAGGACAATGGTTCCACGCCGGCGAAGGCACCGACCGGAGGGGCGGGCTACTAGACCCGGCGGCAGCGGGACCGGACGGCGATCACGCCGGCACCGCAGGGACGCCGGGGCTCACTTGGTACCGGGTGGCCCGCCGTCCAGGACGTACTTGCGACGCACCGCGTCCTCGAGGTCGACCTCGCAGACGTTCGCGATGGTCGCCAGCCACGCGAGCACGTCCGCGAACTCGAGTGCCAGGGCCTCGGGATCCCCCTGCCCGCGCTCTCGATCGGCGAGTTCCGAAGCGAGCTCGCCGAGCTCCTCGGTCAGCCACAGGAAGGTGCCGGGGACGCCACGGCGAGCGTCGGTCTCGTGGTATCGATCACGTATCAGCTGCTGGAAGTCCTTGATCTTCATGCACGCAGGCTACCAACCGGTGCCCGGTGGTGTCGGCATCGCTGGCGGGACGCGGGGGACAACGCCCTCGGGAGGACTCGAACCTCCAACCTCTGCCTTCGGAGGGCAGCGCTCTATCCAATTGAGCTACGAGGGCGGGTGGGGGGAAGACGCCCGGCCCAAGAGCGTAGGGCGCGGCCTCGCCGGCTGCAACCGGAGCTGGACTCGACGATCGACCGGCGGCGGTTCGAGTAGGATGCGACGGCGGGGCCTCGGGACACCGGTCTCCCATCCGATCAAACCCCCATCCGCACCAGAAGGAGCCGCCAGCATGCGCCACCAGCCCGCCACGTCCGTTCCGGGATCCCTTCCCGCCGGGGCCCTCGTGGGCCTACTCGCCACCACCATCATGTCTTCCGGCTGCAAGGTGCCCCAGGCCTACCCCGGAGCCGAGCGCCCCGCCGACCAGACCGCGGTGCTGCAGATCAACCCTCCCCAGGCCGACATCGGCTTCGAGCTCACCTCGGTCAACGGATACCCGTTCGTGGCCGAGGAGAACGCCTCGATCCTCGCCGGCGACACGACCCTCGGCCTCAACGTCTGGCCGACCACCCAGGAGAACATGGAACTCTCCGACCCCGCGTTCGCCACGCTCTACTCGATGCAGGACAGCGACTACGCGCGCAAGGTCACGGTGCGCTTCAACGCCCGACCCGGCGCGACCTACGGACTCAACGGCACGTTCAACATGGGCACGTCCCCCGCCGATGCCAGCTACGCCGTCGAGGTGTTCGACATCAAGTCGATGAGCGTGGTCGGCCGGAATGGAAGTCCGGACCCCGCAGAACGCTCCGAACGGGTCATCCAGCAGCTTCGCGAGAACCGCGGCGAGCAGTGGTCCGTCGAGGAGGGGCCGGGCTCCTGAGGCCCGGAATGAAGGGGCGACGGGCATGACCTCCAGTGGCGCCGGGCCCGCACCGGGTCCATCCTCCGAGCCGGCACCGCTCGCGCCGCAGCTCGCCCTCACCTTCCTCGCCAGCATCGCCACCGCGGTGATGTGGAACGGGCTGGGCTTCGTGGCCAAGAGCGACTACGGGTTCCGGGAGTGGGAGACGTTCCTGCTGTTCGCCGCGAACGGGCTGGTCTACGCGATCGCCGCGATCCTCTCCGGTCGGGTGCTGCGAGGGGTGGAGGGACGCGTCAGTCCCCGAGGAATGATCGCGCTGACCCTCGTGGCCCAGGCGCTGGCGGCGCCGATGGTCGGCCTCGTCGACGGCCGCTGGGCGCTGTGGACCACCTCCTTCCTGTTCAGCATCTGCTCCGCGTGGCTGTGGCCGATCGTCGAGAGCTACATGTCGGCGGGACGTCATGGGCACTCGATGCGTGCGACGATCGGCTGGTGGAACGTCACCTGGATGACCGCGAACGCGCTGGGACTCGCCTCGATGTCGTTGTTCATCTGGGCCGACATCGGCGACGAGGGGGGACGATGGTCGGTGGGCGCGCTGGGGCCGATCTGCCTGCTCGCGGCGGTGATGCTGATCTGGTTCCCCGAGCGCCCGGCCGAGCACCGGGCCGAGCGACACGACGAGGTCGGGCGCAACTACGCGGGGATGCTCACCAGCTGCCGGATCATGCTCCCGATGAGCTACGTGCTCATCGGGGCCTTGAGCTCGCTCATGCCCTACAAGCTCGACGAACTGGGGGTGGCCCCGACCCTGGAGACGCCGCTCACCGCGACCTGGCTGGTCGCGAGGGTGTTCCTGGTGGTGGGGATGTGGCGCCTGCTCTTCTGGCACGGGCGCTGGGGGTCGCTCGGACTCGCGGGGTCCCTCATGCTGGTGGGCTTCGGACTCATCGCGATCGGGCCGAACCTCGCCAGCGTGCTGACTGGTCTGGCGCTGGTCGGGACAGGGCAGGGCATGATCTACTACTCCGCGATCTACTACGCCCTGTCGGTGGGTCATGCCGAGGTCGACGCGGCGGGGACCCACGAGAGCCTGATCGGCCTCGGATACGCCGCGGGTCCCGCGGTGGGCCTGTTCGGACTGCTGCTGGGCGGCGGGGCCGCGGTCGGGTGGGTGGTGCTCGGCGCGGCCGGACTCGCCACGCTCCCGGCACTGCGCCCCTGGATCAGGGGAAGGCGGACTCAGCGAGAGGCGGAGGGTTCCCCGGGAAGCCCGAGCTCGAAACTGAGCGACTGCCGGAGTTCCGGGAAGAGGAACCGGTAGCCGAGCTGCTCCAGGCGGGCCGGTTCCGCGTAGACCCCCTCGATCAGGGCCTCCTGCGCCATCTCCCCGAAGGCGAGCCGGGCCATCGCGGACGGCAGCGGCAGCACCGCGGGCCGGCGCATCACCGAACCGAGCGTCTTCATGAACGCGCCGTTGCTGAGCGGGTGCGGGGCCACGCAGTTGATCGGGCCCGCGTAACGATCGTCGAAGAGCGCGTGCGCGATCACCCCCACCAGGTCGTCGAGGGCGATCCAGCTCATCCCCTGCCGTCCGTCGCCGATCGGTCCGCCGAGACCGAGGGACACCGGACGACGCAACTTGGCCAGGGCGCCACCCGCGAAGGCCAGCACCACCCCGATCCGTAGGTGCGCGACGCGGGCGCCGGCGTCCAAGGCCGGTCGGCAGGCCTCCTCCCACTGGACGCAGGTCCTCGCCAGGAAGCCCTCGCCGGGGGGTTCCGACTCGTCGCAGCGACCTTCCGGTCGATTCCCGTAGTAGCCGATCGCGGAGGCCGAGACCAGCGCGGGGCGCGGGCCATCGAGCGCCGCGATGGAGCGTGCCAGCAGGCTGGTGGAATCGATCCGGCTGTCCACGATCAGTCGCTTGCGCGCCTCGCTCCAGCGCTGGTCCGCGATCCCGGCCCCGGAGAGGTTCACCACGGCGTCGACCCCCTGCAGGGCGGACTCGTCGATCACGCCCTTCGCCGGGTCCCACTCGAATTCCCCGCGCTCGGGGTCGGGGCGTCGCCGGACCAGGCGGCGCACCGTGCACCCCGCGACCTCGAGCAGGTCGCGAAGCGCGGTTCCGACCAGGCCCGAGCCACCCCCGATCAGGACCGTGCCCTGCAGCCAGTTCGTCCCGCCGAGCAGCTGGAGGTCGTTGCGGGTGCGCCGGTGCCTCCACTGGAACATGCGAACCAGCTGGGCGTCCACGATGCGTCGGGCGATCATCGACACCGGCGGCGGCTCCCGCAGCTCGTAGCGAAGCTGGTCCCTGATGCGCGAGGTCTGCGGGTCGTCGCCGTCGAGGAAGGCATGATGGTGCTCCCAGACCCTGAACGGTCCGGGGACCTGCACGTCCGTGAACCCCCGGCCGGGCTCCACGCCCTCGATCCGGGAGACCCATTCACGACGACGAAGCGGGGGGACCGGCACCTCGAGCCGGACCAGTGCCCCGTCCACGAGCTGGGGGGGGTTCTCGAGGACCCGGGCACCCGACCACGGAGGGACCAGCCGCCGGAGTGCACCGGGGTTCAGGTGCCACCGTGCGAGGTCCGCCACCGGGGCGTTTACCAGACTCGATTTGGAGAAAGAGGGCATGCTCCTAGGGTATCAATTCGAGTGTGGGGCGGTGACCGGCGCTACACTTGTTCGTCATGGAGCCCTCCGAGACCCTGAGCAAGAGCCCGCCGTTCGCGGAGATCGTCGACCGCAGACTGCAGCGCGCCTGCGCCGCGCTGGAGTCGCTGCGCTCGCATGCGGGGGTGGTGGCCGAGATCGCGGCACTGGTGGTCGACGCCCTGCACGCCGGTGGCCAGCTGCTCACCTGCGGCAACGGCGGCTCCGCGGCCGAGGCGCTGCACCTCGCCGAGGAACTGACCGGACGGTTCGAGGCCGACCGACCCCCCCTCCGGGCGATCTGCCTGAACGCCGATCCCACCGCGCTGACCTGCATCGCGAACGACTTCGGCTACGAGGAGGTCTTCGCCCGGCAGTGCCGTGCACTCGGGGGCCGTGGCGATGTGCTGCTGGTCCTCTCCACCTCCGGCACGAGCCCCAACGTGGTTCGGGCCCTGGAGGCCGCACGCGAGCTCGGGATGCGGACCATCGGCCTTCTCGGCGGAGATGGCGGGGAGGCCCGCTCCCTGTGCACGGTCGGCCTGTGCTGCCCCGGGGACGATTCCGCCTCGATCCAGGAGTGCCACCAGGTGGTCCTGCACGCGATTTGCAACTGTCTCGAGCCGAGGGAGTAGAAGCAGCCATGGACCAGACCATCGACGTACGCGACCTGCAGACCGCCCCCGACCCGGAGCCCGGGAGGATCCCCGCGATCATCGGCCTCCTCGTCTGCCGGGTGGTGGTGCCGCTCTGGCTGCTGACCGGTGCGCTCTTCAAGCTCAGCGAACTGGACTGGAAGCTCCTCCCGCCTCCGGTCCGCGCCACCTCGGAGTGGGTGGGGTCCGCCCTGGGACGGGACCCCGAGCTCTGGCTCGGGGCCAGCATGCGTTTCCTGATCGGGACCGAGTTCCTGCTGGTCGGCCTGATGTTCGCGAGTACCCGCCTCGCCCGGCCCCTGGCCGCGGCCACCATGAGCCTCTTCGTGGTGATCCTGGTGATCGTGCTCGCCCAGGGATACGACCCCGAGAAGGGACTGGCGAGTCTGGTGGGCGGGGACTGCGGCTGCTTCGGCAGCGCCGGGCCGCCGGCGAGCGTGATGCTCCTGATCGACGCGATCCTCCTCGGCTGCGTGCTGCTGCTGAGGCCGCGGTACCGCGGGTCCGACCGGGTCGGCTACCTGCTCGGGGCCTTCCTGGTCTCGGCGGCCGTCGGGTACGGCGTCGCCTTCGGGGTGCCGGAACGAACGATCGCCAACGTCGCCTCACCGGAGTCGGGCGCCCTGAAGTCGAACTACTACCCTCGCTTCGAGGAATGGGTCGGCAAGCCCCTCGCGGACCAGGAGCTCGCCCAGCTGCTTCCCCGGCCCTTCCCCGCGGACCTCGAGCAGGGTGAGACCCTGCTGGTCCTCTACCGCGGCGACTGCGATCATTGCCAGGAGATGTTCCTCACCTACTTCTCGGATCCCGTGCTGCCGGTCCCCACCGTCGCGGTCGACGTGATGGACTACGACCCGGCGGGCCTGCTGGAGTTCTACTGCGACGGCTGCCTCCGGGCCGAGCTGCCCGCGGGCCCCAGCTACCTGATCCAGACCCCGGTCGTCGTCCGGGTCAGCGACGGCGTGGTGACCTGCGTGACCGACGGATCCAACAGCGACGAGGAGGCCGAGCGCTGCATCTTCGGCCTCGGACTCGAGTAGCCACCCCGGGACCATCCGACATGTCGACCCGACTCATCGCCGGACGCCTTCTCTGCCCCCTCCTGTTGCTGGTGCTGGTGGTCGTCCAGTTCTCGGTCGGGGGGAACGCACTCCCGACCTGGCTCTCGGTCCTCGCCCAGAAGAACGGGCAGGACCCGCTGTCCTACCTGAAGCTTCTGGTCATGGTGGAGTTCAGCGTCGCGATCGTGATCCTGCTGCTCGGCACCGGACGACGGATGCTGCTCAGCCAGGTCGCGATGATCGTGGTCGCCTTCGTGGCCCTCGCGGAATGTGCGGCGGCACTCCGAAACCAGGCCCTCGGCCCGGTGTTCGTGGCGGGGAGCTTCTTCGTGGTCGCGCTCTCGCTGGAGGGCGTGATGCTGCGCGGCGCTCCCCCCGCACCCACCGAACGTCGCCCGCTCGGGGGGATGGGTGCGCGGCTGGCCGGGGTGGTGACCCTCCTGCTGGTGGGCCTGGGCGTGCTCGCGAACGTGGAGATCGCACCCCGGACCTACAGCGACGGTGCGGTGGCCCGACGAGGAGACGCCCAGGACCGGGTGTCCGGACGGGTGATCGAGATGAATCCCAAGCAGTGGGTCGGGCGCTCCCTCCGGGAGACCCCCATCGCCCAGTTCGTTCCCGACGCGATCGAACAACTGGAGTCGGACGGCGTCCTGGTGCTCTACAACCCACGGTGCGGGACCTGCCATGACCTCTTCGAGGTGTACTTCAGTGCGGAGGACCCGGGGCTCAGAATCGTCGCCCTGGAGGTCCCCCCCACCGACCGCAACGAGGTGCTGGAAAGCGAGTATTCGGATCAGGTGAACTGTCCCTCCTGCGTGTTCACCAGCCTCCCCGACGGGCCGATGTGGCTGGTGGGCGTCCCCTACGTGGTGCGGGTCGTGGACGAGACCGTCACCTGCGTCAGCGTGAACGAGCCGGGCGACTGCCTGGAGGGCTGACCCGTTCAGGCCCCGCGGTGGATCACCGCCCGGGCGGAATCGATCCTCAGCACGCAGCCCGATCCGAAGTCGAAGGACCGGGGGGCGACCACGTCGTCGCAGGCCGCCCGGGCCGCCTCCGCCAGCCGCGTGGAACCCACCCCGCCCTCGCGCGCTCGCGGGGCATCATCGGAAGTCAGCCTGAGCAGCACGAGACGCCATCCGGCGGCGGTGAGGTCGGGCCCGAGGGTACGAAGCGACGAGCGATCCCATTCGAGCGGGTGCGACGCGCCGAAGTGGGGCTCGAGCGCCTGCTGGAGCACCTCGGCCGCGACCGCAAGCCGGTCCGCCGCGGCGGAGGCACGGAGCCCCGCGCCCGGCCAGCGCGATTCCAGGAGGGGCATGACCGACTCGCGCAGGAAGCCGCGTGCGGTCCCCGGGTCCCGGTTGCCCGCTGCGTCGTGGAACGGCAGGTGCACCCGCTCGCAGAACTCGCGCAGTGCGGTCCTCGAGGTCGCGAGCAGCGGACGCATGAGGGTGCCCGTCCCGAGCGGCCGGATCCACCTGGGCTGGGCGAGGCCGTCGACCCCGGCGCCCCGGCAGAGGGCATGCACCATCGTCTCGAAGCGGTCCTCCGCATGGTGGGCGGTCAGGATGCCGTCGTGCCCGTGGCGGACGGCCACCTCGGCGAGAAGCGCGTAGCGTGCCTCGCGCGCAGCCTCCGCAACGTTGTGACCGGGACCCGTCGCGACCTCGACCCGATGCACCTCGACGGGGACCTCAAGTCGGTCACCGAGTCGGCGCACGTCGTCCGCCTCCGCGGCGGATTCCGGTCGAAGCCCGTGGTCGACGTGCACCATCAGCAGGGAATCGACGAGTGGGGTGCGCCGCCGCGAGAGTGCGGTCAGGAGGGTGCTGAGCGCGACGGAATCGGGACCACCACTGCACCCGACCAGCAGGCGGGACCCCGGACGAACGCCGCACCGCTCGCGCAGGGCGCGCTCGAGTCCGGCGGCCAGGGGGTCGCGGCCCGCGACGAGGAGGAGATCCTCGAGCGGGGTCGATCCGGTGGCGGGTTGCGGGTGGGTCAAGGCGTCCCGTCCCGACGCGGCCAGATGTTCACCCTCGCCCGGACGGTCCCGGAATCCGGGAGTTCCACGGTCCAGTCGATCTGCCTCGATTCCCAGAGGAAGTTGAACAGCAACGCCAGCCCGACCCGGAACGACTCGAGGCGTTCCTCGCCGGTGAACTCGTGGGCGAGGGGGATGATCGACCGGATCATCCCCGCGGCGTTCTCACCGGAGAGGCGACCCGCGTGGGCCGCCTTGACGCACTGCAGGGCACGGGAGGGGCCGGCCAGGACGTCGTGAAGGGTTTTCGAGAGCTCCGGACAGGTCGCGTAGAGCTGCCAGGTGCTCTCGCCTCGCGCCTGGCACCAGTTGATGCTGATCTCACGGGAGATCGAGTTGCCACCCAGCACGGGTTCCAGGAGGGCTCGAGCGTAGACGGTCCGGGGACCGTCCGCCGGCAGGTCGGAGAGACGGGGCAGGTGCTGGAGGCCCGCCTTGGTCCCGAGTCGGTTGCGCAGTGAATTGAGCGAGGCGAGCACCGAGACGTCCTGGCGAAGCATGCTGACCCCCGGGCCGTCGGTCTCCACGGCGACCGCGATGGCGGGTACGCCGTGCCCGGGGTCCCCGCCGGCGGGTCCCAGCACCATGACTCGACGCCGCCAGCGCTCGTCGGACCGTTCGGACTCGAGGAGGTGCGGCAGGAGCCGGCCGATGAGTTCGGTGCCGGGGAGCAGGCGGGTGTCCGCGTGCTCGACCACCACCGCGACGGTCTCGTCCGGCATCCGCTGCATGATCTCGACGTCCAGGCGTCGATCGCAGCAGGGTGGATTGAAGGTGCCGAGTCCGAACCAGCCCTCGTAGGCGACCGCGATCCCCCCCTGCTCCTGGGAGACGCACACTCGCGAGACGCCGGGCGAGCCGGTGTCGGCGCCCAGACCCTCCGCGTGGCGGAAACTCACCACGATCGGCGCCTGCTGGGTCGAACCGGAGGAATCAGGGCTCGGCTCCGGGGTCACGGGATCCGCGATCCGCTCCAGGGCCTCGGTCCGCAGGGATCCCGACGGTTCGGAGGCGAGCAGGAGTCCGCCGCCGGGACACTCCGCGATGGAGATCCCGGAACTGACCAGCAGCCGGTTGACCTCGAGGAACGGTCGGAGGGCGGCGATCAGCTGCCGGGATTCCTGTGGTTCGACGGAGATCCACGCCACCCATTCGATCTGCTCGGGGGAATCGTCGCGGACCCGGACCCCGAAGACGCCGCGCCGGAGCAGCTTCTGGACGATCTCGAACCGCTTCAGCCGGCCATGGAAGGTCGGGATCTCCTCCGGGCTGACCCCGAGGGTGATCGCGAGCGCGAACCCCAGGGATTCCTCGTCCCCGAGCTCGTTCAGCAGATCCGAGGCGTTCGAATACGAGATGACGCTGTCACAACTGCCGGAGGGGAAGTCGATCGTGCGGCAGAGGTCCTCGGCCGGGGCCACGGCCGACCAGCCGGCCATCACCACGAGCGCGAGGAGCGTGGCCAGGAACCGGGTTCGTTGCGAGGCGTGCTGCATGACCGTGGGATGCGATGACACGGGCCTGGGGCGTTCAGGAGTTGGGGAACGGGGCGGAGGCTTCGAGTATATCCACCGAAGTCGGCCCGACCTCCCCGGCGACGTCGAGGGACTCCAGCGGCGGGTACGGATCGGCCGGCAGCCCCGTCCGCCCGCCGGCATCGTCGACCTCGTTGATCGCCCGACCCACCCGCTCGAACGGCGCCATGAATCCCATGAACACCTGGGCCCGGCTCTCCCGTCCCTGCTCGATGGTCTGGGGGAAGGTCTCGACCAGTCCGATCGGATCCTCCGTCGCGGAGAAGGCGCGCCACAGGATGCTGCCGAGCACGATCAGTCCGAGGATCCCGACGAAGCGCAGTCGACCGGCGAATCGATGGACCAGGCGCAGGGGCAGCGGGCGGTTGCCCGCGGGCCCGGTGGCCACGCCCAGGCGATCGAGCACGTCACGGGTCACGTCCGGCTCGGAGGAGGTGTCCCGCTGATGATCGAACCGGTCGGGGAACTTCATGCCACGACCCCCAGCACCTCGTCGACCCGGGCCTGGAATTCCCGGTTGGAGGAGATCCAGTCACGCATCCGTCGTCGGGCACGATGCAGGTGGCTCTTGACGGTCCCCGGGGGCAGGCCGAGGAGCGAGGCGATCTCCAGCACCGATTTGTCCTGGTGGTGGTACAGGACCACCACCTCCCGCTGCTGGGGATTCAGCACGTCCAGTGCCTCGTCGAGGATCTCGATCGTGGCGTTGCGTTCCTCGCGGTCGTCGAAACGAGCGGCCGCGATGGACGAATCGTCGCCATGGGCGGAGAGCCAGTCGGACTCGCTCCGGGGATGGTTCTTCTGGAGGGCGTTGATCAACAGCCTGCGCGCGATGGTGAACAGCCAGGTGCTGAAGCGGTAGCGCTCGTCGAACCGGTGGATGTTGCCCAGCACCCGGACGAACGCGTCCTGGACGGTGTCTTCCGCCAGGTCCGGGTTGCGACAGATCTTGAGCAGGAACCGGTAGAGCCGGGTCTGATGGGCCTCGATCAGGGAGGAGAATGCGGCAGCATCACCTTCCTTGGCGCGGCGTATCATCGAGACTTCGAGCTGGTGGTCCATCAGGGTGTCCCCGGCCTACGAGTGCGTACGTAGTCAATCCCCGAGGTACGCATCAAGTATAGGCCTGAAAGGCGTGTTCGCTGCACAATTGCCGCCAGTCCAACGAAGAAGGGGCGGCCGGATTGCCGGCCGCCCCTCGAATGCACTCAAAAACCGGCCCTGCTGGGGCTCAGGCGGCCATTTGGCCGTCCCGGCGGGAGCGCCCCACGGTCCGCTGGTCCTCGTCGGCCCGACGGTCCGGCTCGGCATCGAGGCGACCGAGCAGCTCGGAGGGGGTGGTGGCCCAGAGGTCGGCCCCGATCTCCTCGGCCAGGCCGGGGGCTCGATTGAAGACCCCCCCACCGACTGCGAACTGGGTCCGGTTGCAGGCCCCGATCTCCTTGATGGTGTCGATGAGCTCCCGGATCCGCGGGCAGTCCGAGGGCGCGGCGGCGAACATCAGCAGGACGTCGGGGTTCTGCTGGCCCACCTCGTAGAGGATCTCGTCGTTGGCCACGCCACCACCCGCGAAGTACACCTCGTACCCGTCGGCCTCCGCGAGGTCCGCGACGATCTGGGCGGACAGCTCGTCGCCCTCGGCGGGTCCGCAGAACATGCAGATCTTGCGGTTCCTGCGGGTCTTCTGGGTGTAGTTCGCCTGGGCCTGGTCGACGAAGGACCGGAGCAGCCGGGTGGCGTAGCGGTGTGCGATGGTGGTGAGCTGGTCGTTGCGGTAGAGCGTCTCCACCATCTCCATGATCGGCCAGTACAGCTCGGTGGTCAGTTCCTCGTGGGTGCACCCCAGCTCGAGGACCTCGTCCACCATGCGGCGGGCCGAATCCCGCTCGCCGGCGATGAGGAGTTGAAAGAGACGCTCGATGATCAGTTCCTTGTTCATTGGTGTGTCCGGTTTCCTCCGGCCGCCGAGGTCTCCACCGGACGGCGACGCGAATCGTGGTAGTGAGTGCAGGACGGATCCTCCGCCACAATTCGAGGGAGCACCACGGTCGGGCTCCATCGAGAGACAATCCATCGACCGGGCACCGCATTCGGGGGCAGGCAGGCTAAATATCGAAGAATCCGTTTTTATCGGGCCGTCAGTCGGCTTATTGGACCCCGGACCCGCCTCCCTGCGCCGAAACGGGGCACCGGCAGGCGGGTGGTGGCGCGGGGCGCGGCTTCAGGTGGACGCAAGGTAGGCGACGCAGACCCCGAAAGTCATCGGAAGTTGGAGCACGTCGAGGAAACCGGCCTCCCTGATCGCGCCGGAGAGCTCGGCTCGGCTCATGAAGGAGCTCACGGACTTCGGCAGGTAGCCGTAGGCCCCCGACCTGTCCCGGGCGATCAGCGCGGCGGTCCTGGGCATGAGCTGGTTGGTGTAGAGGCGGTTGCACCAGCGGATCAGCGGGTTCTCCGGTTCGCTGAACTCCAGAACCAGCAGCCGTCCCCCGGGGCGCAGGATCCTCCGGAACTCCGCGAGGGCCGCCGCGGGGCGGGCGACGTTGCGGATCCCGAAGGCGATGGAGACCAGGTCGCAGCAGTCGTCCTCGAGATCGAGCGCCATCGCATCGCCTTCGCGGTAGCTGATTCGCCGCCGACCCCGTGTACTCCGTTCGCGGGCCACCTCGAGCATCTCCGGGGTGAAATCGACCCCCACCACCGAGGCGGCACCCGCGGAATCGAATGCCTCGGACAGGTCGCCCGTCCCGCAGGCCACGTCCACCACGTCCAGCCCGGAGACCGGGGCAACCAGCCGGATCGCCCGGCGCCGCCACCACCGATCCATCCCGAAGGAGTGGATCCGGTTGTTCAGGTCGTAGGAAGTGGCGATCGCCGCGAACATCGAACGGACCCGGCGGGCCTTGTCCGACCGCCCGTGCGGATCCTTCCGGAGATCGTCCGGAGACCAGATTGGCTGGGGGGGGCCCCCGGAGTCCGGACTGGGCGAAGTCATGGGGGGAGTATATGGCCCGGGCGGTGGTGGGATTGCGGGATATTCTTCCCACGAAAGCTGCCCTGTGGCCTGATCCGGGGCCGATAAGGAGGGTGTTCCGCCCCCGGGTCTGCGCCGTCCGCCCCGGGCAGGGTAGGATGTGGATTCCGGGACATGGACGTGATCCACGAACCACGGAAACGAGAAACGGGTCCAAATGATCGTAGACATCAACACTCGCTGCTGGTCCTCCCCCAACCAACTGGGTCCGCAGGCGTCGAACGTGATGCGCCGGGTCTCATCCGAGCACTGGCTCCGCGGGGACCACGGACCGGATGCGTTGCTGGAGCAGATCGACTGCGTCGACGTGGCGGTCATCCACGGGTTCCGCAGCCAGATGCTGGAAGCCAACGTCCCCAACGAGTTCATCGCCGAACTCGTCTCCCGACACCCCGAGCGGCTGGTCGGGATCGCGGGCATCGATCCGCTCCAGAAGGACGCCCGCAAGGAGATGGAACAGGCCATCGAGCTCGGGCTCAGCGGCATCAGCGTCTCCCCCTCGATGCAGGGCCTGCACCCCACCCATTCCTCGGCGATGATGATCTACGAAGCCTGCGAGGCCAAGCGAATGCCGGTGATGGTGTCGCGCCCCGAGGTCGGCATCCCGCAGAGCGTGCTCGAATTCGATCGTCCCCTCGCCTGGGACGAGATCGCCCGGACCTTCCCGAACCTCAAGATCGTGATCGGTGGCGTCGGATTCCCCTGGGTCGAGGAGACCCTGATGCTGCTCCAGAAGCACGAGAACATCTTCGCGGATCTCTCGTTCCTCACCCGGAACCCGTGGGCCACCTGGAATGCGCTGCTGAACGCCCAGGCGATCGGCGAGAGCTCGACCAACGTGATGGACCGCCTGCTCTTCGCCTCCGGCTGGCCGGCACAGACCCCGGCGGAGGCGATCGAGCGCCTCTACTCGCTCAACAGCTTCAGCCAGGGGAGCAACCTCCCCACCATTCCCCGGACCACCCTCCACTCGATCATCGAGCGGGATTCCCTGGAGGCGCTCGGGATCGAGCGGGGCGCGCTGTCCGGTGTCGTCCCGCCCCGCCAGAACGTGCTCGGCACCCCCTCCGCGGATGACGGCTTCGCGACCGAAGCCTCCCAGCAGAGCCTGAACAACTGATGAGTCGCGCTCGCCGCCGCCCCCTCCATCGAACCACCCCCCTGCTCGCCGCCCTGCTCGGGGCGTGCCTGTCGACGGGCTGTTCGGTCAGCCCGGTCCCCGAGGCACGGCTCACCGGGACCTCCCTCGCCGCGGACCCAACCTCGCTGACCATCGACCTGTCGCACGGGTGCTACGCCGACCAACCCGCCGAAGTCTCGTTCTTCCTCTCCGACCGGACCCTCGAGGAGCTGACCGAAGGGGGGATCGAGGACGCCATGATCACCCATGCGCAGCTGTTGTGGAGCCCCATGCCGGGCTCCACCCCGGTCGACCCCACCGCGACCAACGTCGTGCTCCGGGTGGTGCTGCTCACCGACGGGGAGCTCGGGATCTACGGCGGAGCGGGCTTCGCCTGGCCCTCCGGGACCCCGGGCAAGACCGCGATGCACCTCGAACTGGTGGGGTCCACCCTCACCCTGCTGCACGCGACCGAGGGCTTCCGGGACCTGCTCAGCCCGTTCCTGCTGCTGGGCACCCTCAGGGCACCCTACGCCCCGGTGGAGACCCTCCGTTTCCGGCAGTCGGCGAGCCAGTTGGTGACCGACCTGCTGGGGGAGACCCAGTGGGTCGGGGAGCCCATCGGGCCGTGGTCGCACCCGGGAGCCTACCTCGCCTGGAAGCCCGGCCTCCCGCCGAGTCCGTTCACCGGGGACCTCCGGTCACCCTGAGGTGGACGGGGGCGCCAGCTCGGCCTCCAGCGTATCCAGGAACGACAGCAGTTCGGGATCGAGCGCCACCCCCGGCCCCCCGACGGGAGTCCGAACGAGGTGCCAGCTCCCATCAGGCAGGGGCAGCCGGATCATCACGTGGGTCAGCAGCGGTGCCACGCCTTCCCCCCCGCCGTACGCGACGTCACCGACGAGCGGTGCCTTCATCGACGCGAGCCCGGCGCGGATCTGGTGGTACCGACCGGTGGCCAGCTCGATGGCCACGTCGACCTGATCATGCGAACCGGGCACGTCGGCGAGCGCCAGGACCTCCATCCGGGCGACCTTGCCGCCGGACTTGACCACGTGCGCCTTGCGTCCCTTGCGCCGCATGTAGAGCCGCTTCTTGCCGAGGAGCTTGTGGCAGTTGAGCGGGCGGGTGGCCCGGGCGACGTAGATCTTGGTCCAGAGGCCGTCACGGATCGAGGCGTTGTGGAAGCGGAGGGCCTCGAGGTCGGTCGCCACCACCAGCGCCCCGCCGGTCATCCGATCGAGTCGGTGCGGAAGCTCGGCCCGGGGGAATCCGTTGCGCCGGACCCGCTCGATGATCGACACCCCGTCGGCGTCGACCCGCATCTGCGAGGAGACCCCTGCAGGCTTGTGGATCAGCATCGTGCCCGCCCGCTCCAGGAGCACCTCGGGCATCGGCTCGCTCGCGGGGCCGGAGGGGGTGCCGGGTGCGTCAGGTGCGTCAGGTTCGTTCATGGGTCATTCCGTCTCGAAGGCGCATCATCTGCCTCGCCACCGCGGCGAGGGGGCTGGGTTCCCGTCCCGCGGGGACGGACTCGACCCGCTCGTACTCCCAGCCCTCGCTGGGCGGCACCGAGCCGGGGCGGACCTCCATGAGGTAGACCACCTCCCAGCTGAACGCCGAGGGATCATAGAGCACCGCCACCGGGCGCGGGGGCCCCGCCGCCACCCAGCTGCTCTCCTCGGAGAGCTCCACCAGGATGGACTCCTGCAGGGTCCGTCCCGAGCTCGTGGAGCCCCCGGGGACGAACTCCCACGCGCCGGGGTGGAAGGCGACCTCGGGTCCGCGCTTCCCCATCAGCCAACCTCCATCGGGGGTTCGGCAGAGTCCCTTCACGCCGAGGACCCGGGTCCCGGTGTCGATCCCGGTGCGCTGGACCGCGTACTGCCGGTAACTGGTCGGGGCGACGTGGATGGTCACTCCACCGTGGCCGTTCCGGACCACCCCCAGGACCTGGAGGGTCTCACCGTCGAAGTACCGGGGATTGTCCCGGCAGAGCGCTTCCCAGCGTTCGTCGACCAGGCGCAGGGGCACGCGATCGGTGACCCACCGTTCGTCCTGGACCGCCAGGACCGGGGGGCGTCGCAGCGGGATGAGTCGCTCCCGGTTGTCGCCGGGAGGATCAGGTATTGCCGATCCCCTCGTCGACCGACTCCATGCGCACGACCTCCTCCTGGAGGTACTGGCGCGGGACGTAGAGGATCGCGACGGGGATGAAGCAGATCGCGGTCCCCAGCATGACCCAGGAGAAGAACCAGAAGAGTGGTGCGCCCTCCAGGGTCTGGCCGCCTCCAATCGACACCTTGCTCGTGAAGATCGGCCCCGCACCCGCGGTGGTGCCGGCATCGGGAGGAGGCGTGCCGAACTCCTTGCTCATCTCCATCTTCCTCTTGTAGATCCAGGTCTCCTTGTCCAGCGCGCTGGGCGCCGGGTTGATCGTGATCAGGCCGTTGAGGTCGTCGGCGGTCAGCAGGGTGCCGTCCGGCCCCGAACTGCTGACTCGCGCCTCCTTCGAACTCACCAGGCGATAATGCAGGGGATTCCCCCAGGGATCCTTGGTGCCGGAGACCAGCTTGGTCCCCTCGACGGACGAGGGCAGCCCGGACTTCTCGAGGCCGGAGCTCTTGTGGGTGGTCCAGTACTTCCGAACCAGGTCGACTCCCTCCCGGACCTCCTTCAGTCCCTTCGCATCGATCGACTGCTGGACGCCCTCGGCGTTGTAGGTCACCCGCACCGCGTCCCCGCCCATGAACCCGACCCAGGGCATGGTGAGGGTGTAGCCCCCGTCGGCGTCCGGGCTCCGCTCGGCCTGCTCCACCAGGTCGCTCGAGTTGGGGTCGAACTGGTCGATCGATATCGTGCCCATCACCTGGGCGGTGAAGACGTTCCCGAGGGTGACCGACGCGAGGAACGTCGCCATCACGAAGGACTTGATCTTCCGGGGGGCCTGGGTGTAGCTGAATTCGAGGCAGGTGATGGAGACCAGCACCTCGGAGGTGGTGAGGATCGCGTAGGCGAGCACCTGCCATCCGATCGACGGGCTCTGCCCGGCATCGATCCACCCCTGGACGATGGAGACCAGCGCGAAGCCGGGGAACATGATGAACAGGCCGATGCAGATCTTCCGCATCGGGGTCAGCGTGAACACCTTGTTCACCGCCGGGTAGATCACGAATCCGGTCAGGGGGACCAGGATGAGGATCATGACCGGGTTGACGAACTGGAGCTGGGGACCGAGCCAGTGGATCCCCAGCCAGTATCGATCCATGTTGTCCGCCTGGAGCACCCAGGAGGACCCGGTCTGGTCGAAGAGCGCCCAGAACACCGCCACGAACACGTAGATGATGCCGAGCTTGAGCAGTGCCGAGATGCCTTCGTAGCTGAACAGCTCGCGAACGAAGGCCATCCCTCCCGGCGGGACGTGGATGAATCGATGTCGTCCCAGCCAGAAGACCACCGTCGCGATGGCCATCAGGACCCCGGGGATCCCGAACGCCCAGTGGGGCCCGAAGTAGCTCATCAACCACGGGGTGAGCAGGCTGGCGACCGCCGCACCGAGGTTGATCGAGAGGTAGAACCACTGGAAGACCTTCTCGAGCCAGCGCGAGTTCGACTCGCCGAACTGGTCGCCCACGTGCGCGGACACGCACGGCTTGATCCCGCCCGAACCGAATGCGATCACCACCAGCCCGATGATCATGAAGGTGTACGGATCCAGGACCTTGTCCATGCCCCAGAACTGGGCCCCCATCAGCGCCAGTATCCCGTGGCCCACGCAGTAGACGATCGACAGGAGCATGATCGTGAGGTACTTGCCGAGGAAGATGTCGGCGATGATCGCCCCGATGAAGGGAGTGATGTAGACCGCGGCCGTGAAGAGGTGGTAGTCCTCCATCGCCTTGGAGTCGGCGATCGGCACACCGTTCGGATCGTTGGCGAGGAGCACCAGGTATCCCGTCATGAACATGACGAGGATCCCCTTCATGCCGTAGAAGCTGAAGCGTTCGGCCGCCTCGTTCCCGATGATGTAGGGAATGCCTCCCGGGAGCGACTTCGTGGGCTGGGGTGCGGTCAGGTACTTGCTGGACATCAGGGGGTCCTCGGTGACTCGGGCAGGCGGTGCCTTCTGGAAGGGATCAGTGTACCGGAGCACGGCTCAGCGGGTATCGGGGGCGACCCGCCCGAAGGTGCCCCGCCCGGGGTCCTTGGAGACGCCGGGGAAGCGCAGCACCTTGGAATGGAGCACGCAGTAGACGCCGGGTGGGAGCAGCTGCACCGCGAGGATCGCCTCGGTCATGTTCTGGAGCGCGTCGCTGGAGCGAAGTTCGTAGGGCCGCATCGCCCCGGTCAGGACCACGGGGACCGGCAGTGCCTCCACCCCGGGCCCATCCCGATGGAGCCGTTCACCGGTGACCGACAGTCGATCCGTTCCGTGCACCACGAGGATCCCGTCGGCGTGACCCACCTCCGCCCGGACGGCATCCACGATCGCCTGGTGGTCGGCGTCGGTCATGTCCAGGGAATCGAGGTTGCAGACCGAGATGCGCCGGACCGCGACCTCGGGCAGCTCGAGCTCCCCGAGCAGGATGTCGAGGATCGACGCCTCGTTGGCGAGGGCACCGCTGTGCGGGGAATAGGTCTTCTCGATCGTCCCGCCGGTGGTGAGGATCGAGAGACGGAAGGGTGCCCGCTTCACGTCGGTCATGGGGTGGCTCCTTCGAGCGGCAGCGGGAGTTCCGCGGTGTCGGGTGGCAGGCAGCGCTCGTCGGTGCACGCCTGCCAGCGGACGGACAGGGCGTAGGGACCCTGCAGGGGGCCGGTGCGCTGCAGGCGAACCGGGAGCTCGAGGGACCGGGCGTGGACCCGGACCGACTCCCGGTACAGCGATCCCGGGGGGTAGTCCACCGATGCCTCGAGGCCGGTTCCGCCGCGGAGGTGCATCGTGAGCCCGATCAGTTCCTCGTGCCCGGGATCGTGCGCGTTGACGTGGAACCCGGGGTCTATCCGGAGCCCGACCCGGACCGTGGCCCGGCCGTCCTCGTCGAATCGGATGGGATCCGGTGGAAGCTCGAGCTCGACCGGGGACGCCTCGACGGAAGGGGTCCCGTCGGGCAGCCGGTCGGGGAAGCGAGCCAGCCCCCGGTGCACGAGCAGGGTCGCGTAGATCGAGGCGACGGGGTTCGCGGCGAAGGAGCCGCTCAGCCGCTGGAGCGCGGAAGCGAGGTCCTCCAGGTACCGCGCCTCCCCGGTCCGCTGGTGGAGTTCCTCGAGCACCAGCAGCATGGTGCCGATGGCGCAGGGGATCGCCCCGTCGCCGAGGTTCCGGGATCGCACGAAGAGATCCGGCTGGTCCGCGCGGGTGTCGTACCAGGCCCCGTCCTCCCCCCAGAACCGCTCTCGCGCGGCCTCGACCAGCTGTTCGGCGGCGGCCAGCCACCCCGGGTCGGTCGTCGCCTCGTGCACGGCGAGGAGGCCACGGGCCAGGAAGGCGTGGTCCTCGAGGAACGCCGGGACGGAGACCGTCCCGCCCCGGGAGGTTCGCATCAGCTCGCCGTCGGGATCCCGCATCCCGTCGAGCACGGCACGTGCGGCCCGCTCCGCGGCGGCCACGAAGTCGGGCCGCCTGAGGAGACGACCACCGTCCGCCAGGCCGCGGATCATGAGCCCGTTCCAGCCGGTGATGACCTTGTCGTCCAGACCGGGCTGCGTGCGGGCCATCCGACTCCCATGGAGGACGGGACGCACCCGCGCCCGGAGGTCCTCCCATCCGTCCGGAGCGGGTCCGTCGGGGAGGTAGAGCACGTTCGCGGGCGGGTCCTCGGGGTGGTGCGGATCCTGGAAGTTCGTCCCCTCGGCGAAGCCGAAGCGCGCCAGGGCCTCGGGCACGTCGTCCTCCAGCCCGGCCTCCCGCAGCACCCGGGCGAATTCCGATTCGGTCCAGAGGTAGTTGAGCCCCTCCCGTGCGTCGACCTCGGCGTCCTGCGCGCTGTGGAAGAGCCCCGTCCCGGGGTCGGTCAGTTCGCGGAGCACGTACTCGAGCGTCTCCTCGGCGACCCGGCGATGGAGCGGGGAGCCGGTCCGAGCGTGGGATCGGGCGTAGACCGAAGCCAGCTGGGCGTTGTCGTAGAGCATCTTCTCGAAGTGCGGCACCAACCACCGCTCGTCCACCGAGTACCTGTGGAAGCCCCCGCCCAGCTGGTCGCAGATCCCGCCCAGCGCCATGGCGTCGAGCGTCGAGGCGACCGCGGACTCGATCGCCGCGCGCCCCGCCCCCGCCTCCATGAGGAACTCGAGGAAGACCGGCTGCGGGAACTTCGGGGCCGAGCCGAACCCCCCGTGTTCCCGGTCGTGCATGGACATCAGCTGGTCGATCGCGGAATCCACCTGGGCGGCACCGAGGGGACGCACGGCCTCGCCCGCCAGCAGCGACTCCCGGACCATCGCGGCGACCCGGCCCGACTGCCGTCGGACATCGTCCCGGTGATCGTGCCACGCGGTCGACATCGCCTCCAGCACCTGCGGGAAGCTCGGTCGACCGTGTGATGCCGTCGGTGGGAAGTAGGTGCCCACGTAGAACGGCTCGAGGGTGGCGGGATCGAGGAACGCCGAGAGCGGCCACCCCCCGCTCGCCCGGCCGGTGGTCAGTCTCGAGAACACCTGGCAGGCGGTCATGTAGAGCTCGTCCACGTCGGGACGCTGCTCGCGGTCGACCTTCACGTTGACGAACCCCCGGTTCATCATCCCCGCGATCGACTCGTCCTCGAAGCACTCCCGTTCCATGACGTGGCACCAGTAGCAGGTGGAGTACCCGATCGAGAGGAAGATCGGGCGGTCGGACTCCCCGGCGAGCCGGATCGCCTCGGGCCCCCACGAATGCCAGTCCACGGGGTTGCGGGCGTGCTGCAGGAGGTACGGGCTGGTCTCGTGGATCAGTCGATTGGTCGGTCCGGTCTGGTCGATGGTTCGGGCCTCCGGGGCCCCGGAGGGCCGGCGAACAGGTGGCGAGGGGCCGGCGTACTCTGGGGGACGGGGCCGATCCCAGATTATCGGGGGAAATGCCCGCGGGAGGGCGCCAGGCGGTCTAGACTTCAACCGGATTTGGCTGCACAACCGGCAGGAACGGTCCAAAAAACCCGTTTCTTCGTTGATTCACCCCCGAAATCGGGGTACGAACAAGGTCCTACACCATCACTCAAGACAAGGGAACCACACCAATGAAGCCCCTCGCGTGCAGCCTCGTGCTGGCAGGCCTCGCCTGCGCAGCCAATGCGGAAACGATCACCATCACCCAGGTCGGGCTCTCCTACAGCCCCGCCTCGGTCACCGTCAGTCCGGGGGACGTCGTCCGCTGGGTGCACACCGGCGGGGTCCACGACGTGGTCCACGGCCGCGGTTGCTTCGAGGAGTCCTCCGACGGAGGCATCCTCGCGGGGCATCCCTTCTTCGACCTCCCGCTGACCGGGAGCAACCCGGTCGCGGAGTGGACGGTCCCCGACGCGGCCAATGGCCGGATCCCCTACTTCTGCTCCGTCGGCCAGCACTGCGAGGCGGGCATGGTCGGCGAGCTGCGGGTCGTGCCCAGGGCGGGCTCGAACGTCGTGGTCATCGAGCAGCAGGGACTCGACTACATCCCGTTGAACGCGGTGGCCTCCCCCGGCGACACCGTGGTCTGGAACTGGAACAACGGTGGGCACTCCGTGCACACCGGTGACGTCGACAACTGCATCAACGACGACTACATCGCCCTCCCCCTCGACCAGGACGACGACCAGGTCATCTGGCAGATCCCCGAGGACTACCCGACCGGGACCCAGGAGTACTTCTGCATCTACCACTGCTTCCTGCAGCACGTGGGCACCGTCGAGATCGTCAATCCCTGCGGTCCCACGGACATCAACTGCGACGGTTCGGTGAACGGCGCGGACCTCGCGGTCCTGCTCGCCGCCTGGGGCTTCTGCTCCGGCGACTGCCCACCGGACTTCAACGGGGACGGACTGGTCAACGGCGTGGACCTGGCCCAGCTGCTCGGTACGTGGACCAGTTGATCCGGGACCGGGCCCGACCCGGGCACCCGTGAACGAATTCGCCCGGCGCGTGCTCTGCCTCAGAGCACGCGTTGTGCCATGGGGTAGGAGCCCAGGACCTTCAGGTCCACGCAGTGGGCTCGCGCGGCGGCGATCGCGGCCTGCATCCGGTCCTCGGTCCGATGGCCGAGGGCGTCGACGAAGAAGGTGTAGCGCCAGTTCTCGCGCCCGCTGGGGCGCTTGTCGATGTGGCTCAGGTTGACCTCCGCGTCCCGGAAGCAGTTGAGGACCTCGACCAGGGCCCCGGGGGCGTCCACCGTGGTGAACATCACGCTGGTCCGGTCCTCGCCCGTGGGGAGCGCCTCCTCGGTCCCGATGACCAGGAAGCGGGTGATGTTGTCGGTCTTGTGCGAGATCCCCTCGAAGAGCACCTTCACGCCGTAGATCTCCCCGGCCAGGGGTGACCCGATCGCGGCCACGCCCGGGGTCCGGGCGGCCTCCTCGACGGCATGCGCGGTGCTCGCCCGGGAGATCGACTCCACGGCGGGGAACCGGTTCTGCAACCACTTCCGGCACTGCGTGAAGACCTGGGGCTTCGAGTGGATCGCGGTGATCTCCTCCAGCGGGCAGTTGGCCAGGAGCGCGTGCTGCACCTCGACCAGCGCCTCGGCGTAGACCGTCACCTCGTGGTCGCGGAAGGCGTCGAGGGTGTCGGTGACCGAGCCCCCGATGGAGTTCTCGTAGGGCACGACGCCGTAGTTGACCCGACCGGCCTGGACGTCCTCGAAGACCGACTCGATGTCGGTCTGCTGCACGAATTCCACGGTGGACCCGAACTGGCGGACCGCCGCCACGTGGCTGAAGGTCCCCGGCGGTCCGAGGTAGCCGATCCGGATCGCGCGCTCGAGGGCGAAGGAACCGGACATCAGCTCGCGGTAGATCCCCTCGATCGTGCGATCGGGCAGCGGGTCCGGGGCGTCGCGGTTCAGTTCGAGGGCGCGTTCGATCACGCGCTTCTCGCGATCCGGGGCGTAGATCGGGGTGCCGTCGCCGCGCTTGGCCGCCCCGACCCGGGACACCAGGGCGGCCCGGGTGCCCAGGACCTCGACCAGCCGTCGGTCGACCTCGTCGATCCGTCGACGAAGTTGCTCGAGCGACTCGGGGTCGAGGGGATCCTGATCGGGGCTCATGGCGCGGCTTCCGGGAGAGGATGCAATCGAGGTGGCGCGGGCACCGAGCCCGTTCGCATCGCACAGTACCCGAGCAGGCGGGGACCGCAAGCCGGGGGCGAGCCCCGCCCCCGGCCCCCGGCCGGTCCGGGGCCCTGGGCCCCGCGCGGACGGGGTGATCCGACGTGCACCGCCCCGCAGGCGACTGGATCCCCGTTCCTGCACGCCAAGGGGGTATTCAGGGGAATCCAACGCGGCCGTCCCGGGCGGCCGG
>MDTG01287587.1_pt1 | contig 23191 bp, 16 predicted proteins | sample 811421 | NCBI WGS metagenome assembly MDTG01 (sample SAMN05326645, study PRJNA326480) | marine metagenome | isolation source: seawater | place: Pacific Ocean: South East | collected 2011
CCGCAGCTGCCGCTCGACGGTCTTGCTCCGCGCGACATGCCGCTGGAGCATCACCGTCGCGGTCGCGCCCAGCACGATGACCAGGAGGATGACGACCGGGAGCACGAAGGCCCGGCGCGCGGCGGCGTGGATGCGGCGTCGCGTGCTCATGTGCGGTCCCCGAATCTCCCGGTCCGGTCGGGCTGGGGCGTCGCGTTGTCACCGCCCCCGCCGGGTTGCTGGCCGGGTTGTTGCCCGGGCTGCTGCCCATCGGGTGCCGCGCCCTCTCCCTCGCCAGGCGTGGTCGCGCTGGTCTCCTCCGCGAGCGACCAGCCCATCTCGAAGACCCAGTCGGCGTACATCCCGCCGGTCGTCTCGATCTCAAGGCCCACATAGCCCGGGAGATCCTCGGTCGTCGTGCTTTCGTATTCGGGCCAGCGCTGCACATTCAACGGCGCGTCCGGGTTCTCGGGGTCCTCCTCAGCAGCGAACGCGTACACCCGCATCGTCCGGATCCCGCGGACGAGCGGGACGGCTTCCTCGAGCATCGCGGGGATGGTGTCGATGTCGTAGGGCCGGTCGTACTGCCTCGCCTCGTATTCGGCGCCGTACACCGGGCGCCACCACAGGGTCCAGCCGTCGGGCACGGAGCGTGCCGCGGGCGTGAGCGGCCGGGGCTCGAGCCCCGTCGCGGGGGTGATGCCGTAGCCCTCGATCACGCGTTCGCGGGCGCCGTCGGGGCGGAGTTCGAAGACGCCGCGCACGCCCGACTCGTTCTCGGGTCGCCCGATGCCCGAAGGATCGAACGCGGCAAGGAGATCATCTCCGGGCGACGAGACCCACTGGGGCGGGAAGAGCCGCATCGATTCGGGGACGGGCTTGTCGGGGAGCACGATCTCGATGCGTTGGGGCCCGATGCCGAAGCCCGCGGGGTCTTCGAGACGGACGCCGTCGAGTTCCGCGTTGGTCATCATCATCCCGATGGAGGGCGCGTCGTCAAAGGCGACGATGAGCCTTGGACGGGGCAGGCTCGGTCGCGCCGATTCGGGGATCACCCCGTCGACCGCGACTTCCGACATCGCGTTCTCGAGGGCTTGCTCGCCCAGCAGCGTCATGGTCATGAACGACTTGCGGAGGATCTGCTGCGTGACCGCGAGCTCCTCCATCTGCCGGCTGGCGCGGTTCATCGACCGCTCGACCTTGCTCATCGAGACGAACAGGCTGAAGCAGGCGAGCAGGACCATGGACCCCACCACCGTCGCGAGGACCATCTCCAGGAGCGTGAAACCGCCGCGACGCGTGCTCACCCGCCGCCTCCCCGGGAGCCGCTCCGCCCGCCGCCCGATCGACCGCCGCCTCCGGGCGTTCCGCCGTCCTGGATCGGCTGCGGCCTGGACCGGGGCGCGGGCTGCCGCCTCGTCCCGCGGGTCGGGCCCTCGTTGGTGTTCATCGTGTTGATGACATTCCCGAAGTACTCCTGCATGTCCTCGGGGTTCTCGAGACGGCGCTGGGCTGAGTCGCTGGTCGTAAACGCGAGGGTGTCGATCACGCGGACGAGGGTGTAGCCCGGGACTTCTTCGGTGTACTGGAACGAGCCGCCCGTCGTTTCCGCGAGCCACGCCGAGGCGGTGATGGAGACCATCCTCCGCGACAGGTCCATCGTGTTGCTGCTCGCGCCCGACGCGATCGACGCCTGGGCCGGCTCCGCGAGCGTGATCAGCACCGGAGACTCCTCGACCGTCCAGCGGAACTCGCGGTCGCCGTACGCGATGGTCTTGCTCGGGTCGGGCATGAAGGCTTCGTCGTCGGCGCGGATGAGCAAGAGTCTCGCGGCGACCTCGGCGGCCGCGAGTCGGTCACGCTGCCGCTCGAATGACCCGCCGATGGACCCGACCGCCATCGCGAAGGTGCCGCTGACGAGGCCCAAAAGGATCACGCCCAGCACGACCTCCAGAAAGCTCACGCCCCGCGCGGTCCGGGCGCGGAACGCGCCCGGCGATGTTCGGTTGTCGGAAACAGGACGGATCGGTGCGCGCATCGCGGCGTCCTTTCGACACTCCCCCTCGAGTCACAGATCCGTTGCTCGATCGCCTAGCACGCGGAGACCCCGAGCGGACGGCGGATCCTGCTCAGCCGTCGGCCTCTTCGAAGTCCATGGTCCAGACATCGATGTTGTCGTCGGGGGTCTCGATGTCCCCGTCGGGCCCACCGCTGAGCAGGGTGTAGGGCCTCGCCCCGTTGGGGGTGGGCGAGTAGTAGAACGGATTCTTCCACCCGTCGACCAGGTTGCCCTCCTCGATGTATTCGGGCATCAGGATCTGGATCGAATCGGGCACGCGCGACTTCTCGAGCTGGTACTGCGTGATCCCGCTCTTGATCACATTCATGCTCACCTTGGTCGTGCGGATCTTCGCTTTCGCCGCCTGGGGAAGCAGCGCGACCGCCGCGACGGTCGTCAGCAGACCCAGGATCACGACCACGAGCATCAGCTCGAGCAGCGAGAAGCCCCCCCGCGCGGCATGGCGCACGCGGCTGGAACGGGGCACGATCGGACAACGGAAACCAGAACGGGTCGGATTCATGATGAGCTCCTCGGTGGAGTACGCGTCGGACCATTGAATCGATCGACGCATCGGCCGGGAACGGCCCAACTTCCTCTTCCAATTGACTGTTACAGGCTCGGACGCCCCGCGTTGCGAGCCGTTGCTCGATCGTAGGACCTGAGACGATCGCGACGGATCCGCTCCGCGGGCGTTCTCGGGCCCGCCCGGGCGGAGGGAGCGAGGTCGGTGCCCGTCCTTCGTCGCCTCGCGCATCAGGACACCTGCGTGGACATGGTGATCAGCGGGACGAGGATCGCGAGCACCAGCGAACCGATCCCGACCGCGAGCATGACGATCAACGCGGGCTCGAGCAGCGCCAGCAGACGCTGTGTCTGCGACTCGAGCGCATCGCCCATGTCCTCGGCGAGCGAATCGAACGCGGTATCCAGATCCCCCGCGCGGTCCGCGGCGATCAGCAGACGGCGCGTCGCGATCGGGAGGGCATCGACCCCGTCGATCAGCCGGGGGAGGACCCCACCCTCGACGAGCTTGACCCGCAGGCGATCGAACTGCTTGCGCAGCCTGGGATGGCTGATCGCGTTGGAGGCGACCGCGATCGCGTCGGCGACCGGCACGCCCGAGCGGCTCAGCGCCGCCATCACCGTGAAGAAGCGGGCGGTCTCCTGCGTGAGCACGACGCCCTTGAGCACGGGGATCCCCCGCGCGAGCTTGCCCACGGCGCCCGCGACAGCGTGGCGCCCGAGCAGACCCGCGATGCCCAGCACGACCAGCACCGCGAGCACGGGGAGCCAGTTCCCGCGCAGGAAGAGCCCGACGATCATCAGGATCTCGGTGTAGATCGGGATATCCGCGCCCGCGTCGACGAGCGACTGCCCCATCGAGGGGACGATGAACATGATCAGGAAGGTGCCCGCGAAGAGCCCGATGAGGGTCACGATCACCGGGTAGAGCATCAGCGTCGTCGCCTTGCCCGCGATCTTGAGCTGCCGGCGCGCCGTCTCGCAGAGCTGCGCCGCGGCGCCCGCGAGGTCGCCCGTCCGCTCCGCGGCGCGGTAGACCGCGATGGTGACCACATCGAAGCCCCCCACGGCGCGGCACGCGTCCGCGAAGCTCGCGCCCCCGCTGACCGCCTCGCGCATGCGCTCGATCCGGGGACGCTGGTCGGGGCGGATCACCGACTCCACCACCTCCAGCGCCTCGACGAGCGGCACGCCCCGGCTGAGCAACTGGGCGAGCTGCTCGTTGAGGACCAGATGGTCCTTGGTCTTCATCGGCGCCTCGGCGCTGATCCACGAGGGGAGCGCCCAGGTCCGCAGCAGCACCCGACGATCCCGCCGGAGCACCTCTGCGAGCGCCCGCTCGCTCCGAGCGTGCTTGACGCCCAGCGAACGACCACCGCCCTGCTTGGCGGCGAGGAAAAGAAACGATCTTGACGCGGCTCGGCTCATCCGTGTCCATCCTACCGCCGTGACGGGCCCGCGCTGCATCGGCGCCCCCGAGACGCCCGGGAAGACCCGAACGGCATCCGCGGCCCTGTATTGCAACAACATCGGCTGGGATACCATCCCGCCATGACGCTGACTGCACCTTCGCCCTCGATGCCCGCCGACGACCTGGACCTGCCCCGCACCATGCGGGCCCTGGTCAAGCACCACGCGGGAGAGGGCCTCCAACTCGATCCCGAACGCCCCCGCCCCACCGTCGGGCCGCTCGATGTGCTCATCCGGGTGCAGAAAGCCGGCATCTGCGGGACCGATCGGCACATCTGGCAATGGGACGACTGGGCCGCGGGGCGGATCCCGGTCGGCATCGTGACCGGTCACGAATTCGCGGGCGTCGTTGCGGCGGTCGGGGACGCGGTCAAGACCGTGACCGTGGGCCAGCGGGTGAGCGCCGAGGGGCACATCACCGCGGGTCGGGACTACAACAGCCGGACGGGGAACGCGCACATCGCGCGGGACACGAAGATCCTGGGGGTCGATCGCGACGGGGTGTTCGCGGATTATGTCTGCGTGCCCGAGAGCAATGTGTGGCCCATCCACCCCGACATCCCGGACCGGATCGCCGCGACCTTTGATCCCTTGGGAAACGCGGTCCACACCGTGATGGCCGCGAATGTCAGCGCCAAAACCGTGCTGATCAGCGGGGTCGGGATCATCGGGCTCATGGCGGTCACCGTCGCGAAAGCCGCGGGCGCGTCACGGATCTATTGCACCGACATCAACCCCGCGCGGCTCGGGCTCGCGAAGCGGCTCGGCGCCCACGAGGCGTTCAACAGCGCCGAGGGGAACGAGTGGATGCGCACCGTTCGCGACGAAACCCGGGGAGAGGGCGTCGATGTCCTCCTCGAGATGAGCGGTGCGCCCCAGGCGATGGACGAGGGGTTCCGCACCCTTCGCAACGGGGGCACCGCCGCGCTGCTGGGCCTCCCGGCGCGCAGCGTCGATTTCGATTTCAACGCGAACATCATCTTCAAGGGCTGCACGGTGCTGGGCATCAACGGGCGCCGGATGTGGCAGACCTGGTACCAGATGGAAGAACTTCTCCTCTCGGGGCATATCGAGCTCGACGAGATCATCACCCACGAGTTTCCCATCGGGCGGTACGACAAGGCCTTCGAGACCATGATCTCGGGCGAGGGGATCAAGGTCCTCATCGATGTGGACTGACGCGATCCGGGGCGGGCACGCTCAGTTCTCCGCCTTGAGACTCTCCGCGATGCCGATCTCCTGCAGCGGCACGCTCGCGCGGTCCAGCGCGTCCTTGGTCCGGTAGAGCTCGTCCGCGTCGACGCTCGACCAGTCCGCCTCCGCCCTCGAGACAAGATCTCGGGCGGTGCGCATCAAATCGGACAGCGCCCCGCGGTCGGCCTCGCTCAGCTTGTCCGCGTACCGCTCGAAGCGCTCCCCGATCCACTTGAGATCGAGGTTCGTGTTCACGATCAGGTCCGCGATCCGGTGCCGGGTCATGTCCTCCCGCGCGTGCTCGAGCGCCTCGTTCTCCATCTTGTCCACCTCTTCGGGGGTGAGTCCGTGGTTGGGGACGATCTGGATGCCCGCGCGCTTGCCACTGCGTTTCTCCGCGGCCCTCACATTGAGCACGCCGTTCGCATCGACGAGGAACTCGACGACGAGTTGGGGAATCCCCGCGGGCATCGGGGGCAGGCCCGTGAGGTGGAACTCGCCCAGGCTGCGGCAGTCTTCGGCCATCTCCCGCTCGCCCTGCAGCACATTGAGCTTGACGGAGACCTGCCCGTCCACGCTGGTGGAGAACTGCTCGGTGGCGCGCGCCGGGACGGGGCTGTTCCGCATGATGAGCTTCGCGACCGCACCGCCCCGCGTCTCGATGCCCAGGCTCAGCGGGATGACATCCAGCAGCAACGCCCCGCGGTGATCGCCCCCGAGAATCGCGCCCTGCACCGCGGCGCCCAACGCCACGACCGTGTCGGGATCGAGCGCGGTGTAGGGCTCGATCCCGAAGAAATCGGCGACCCGCGCGCGCACGAGCGGGATCCTCGTTGATCCCCCCACCATCACCACAGCGTCGATCGGCGACCCGTCCAACGCGTCTTTCGCGTCGCGGAGCGCACGCTCGCACGCCGCGATCGTGCGCTCGACCAGCGGGGCCATCATCGCCTCGAGTTCGGCACGCGTGAGTGTGCGCTCGTAGACACGCCCCTCGCCCAGGTCGATGCGGACCTCCGCGGCCTCCTCGTCACTCAGGCGGTGCTTGATCGCGCGCGCGAAACGCGCGATCGCTCGCCGGCTTTCCACGGGCAGCGCCGCGTCGGGCCCGATCTCGACGCCGATGCCTTCCGTGAGTGTGCGCACGATCGCGTTGTCGATGTCGTCGCCCCCCAGGCGGGTGTCGCCCGCGGTGGAGAGCACCTGGTAGAACGCCGTCCCGGAATCTCCGTCGCCCGAAGGGGTGATCCGGAGAATCGAGATATCGAAGGTGCCGCCTCCCAGGTCGTAGACCGCGACATGCCGCACCCCCTCGTTCCGCTTCGCGTCGCGCGCGGTCCCGAGCCCGTAGGCGAGCGCCGCCGCGGTGGGTTCGTTGACGATGCGGACGACCTCGAGGCCCGCGATCCGCCCGGCGTCGCGGGTCGCCTGCCGCTGGGCGTCGTCGAAATAGGCCGGCACGGTGACGACCGCCTTGGTGACGGCTCGCCCCAGCGCCCGCTCGGCGCGCGCGCGGAGTTCGGCGAGGATCGAGGCGGAGACCTCCTGGGGGCTGATGATCTCTGGTGGCGCCTGGGGTCCGTCCAGCGGGAGCGCGATCCGCGCGGTGTTGTGCTCGCCCCCGACAACGGCGTATCCGAGGTAGGGCAGGTCCGCGGCGCAGTCCTCGACGCTCCGCCCCATCAGTCGTTTGGCGCTCGAGACCGTGGTGTGCGGGAACTCGTGCGCACGGTCGCGGGCGTCCTCGCCCACCACCGCCTTGCGCCCGGTTGGGTCTCGCTCGAAGCGGACCACACTCGGGAGGATCGGATTCTCGCCTTCGGGAGCGAGCACGCGCGGGCCGGTTCCGCCCGCGATCGCGACGAGGCTGTTTGTTGTGCCCAGATCGATGCCGAGGATGGGCTCGGAAACGGTGTCGGTCATGCGGGAGGGTAGAGACGCACGGGAACGCGAGTCACTCGCCCCGCCAGTAACTCGGGACGATCAGCACCAGCACAGGCAGCACCTCGAGGCGCCCCATGAGCATCAGGATGATCAGGGTCGCGAGTGTCGAGTCGTTCATCCAGCCGTAGTGCTCGACAGGTCCGATCGCGCCGAGCCCCGGGCCGATAGTGCAGAGCGTCGCGACGGACGCGGTGAGCGCGGTGGGAAGGTCGGCTTGCTCGCCCTCGAGAAGCATGACCGCGAACGCGCCGAACACGAAGAGGACCATCATCCCGACGATGTAGACGATCGCGGCGGAGCGGATCTGTGGATCGATCGCACGGCCCGCGAGGCGCACGGGGCGCACGATGTGGGGGCGGAAGACGCGTTCGACTTCGTTGAGAAGGACCTTGAACGCGATCCAGACACGGATGACCTTGATCCCTCCGGCGGTGGACCCAGCGCACCCGCCCACGAACATGAGGACGACGAGGAGCAGTTTCGCCGGGGCGCTCCAGAGGTTGAAGTCCGCGGTCCCGAACCCCGTGGTGGTCTGGATCGCGACGACATTGAACGCCGCTTCCCGGATCGCGATGCCGGTGGTCGCTTCGATGGGCTCGCCCCGGGTCGTCGTGATCGTCGTGCCGTGAATCCAGAAGGCGATCGCGGCGGTCGCGGCCGCGAGGATGAAGAGATAGACCCTGAGCTCCGGATCGGTGAACACCTCGCGGAACTTGCGGCGGAGCAGGGCGTGGTAGAGCCCGAAGTTGCACCCCGCGAGGACCATGAACAAGATGATGATGATGTGGACGAGACCGGCGTGGGCACCGACGCTCGCGGCCTTGGTGGAGAATCCGCCTGTCGCGAGCGTCGCGAACGCGTGGCAGGTCGCGTCGAAGAACGACAGACCCGCGAGCTTGAGCGCCCCGATTTGCAGGAGCGTGAGACCCGTGTAGATGTACCACAGCACGCGCGCGGTCTCGCGGATCTGGGGGTGCACGCCTCCGGGCTGCGGGCCCGCGGATTCGACACCGAAAAGGCGGCGCCCGCCCACGCCCAGGCTGGGCAGCACGGCGACGAACAGCACGATGATGCCCAGCCCACCGAACCAGTGGGTGAGCGCGCGCCAGAGGTGAAGAGCCGCGGGGAGCCCCTCGATATCGCTCAGCACCGTCGCGCCGGTCGTGGTCAGCCCGCTCATCGCTTCGAAGATCGATGCGATCGGAGAGCGGAAAACATGCCCCTGCATATCCGCGAAGAAGGTCCAGAGGAAGTACGGCGCTCCGCCCAGGACCGCGGCCGACATCCACGAGAGGACGACGAGCAGGAGCGCCTCGCGACGGTCGAGAAAGTCGTTCGTGCCCCGCCCGATGAGCCACCCCGCGACGGCGACGACAGCCGAGAGGCCTGCGGCGGCGAGCAGCGCCAGCGACGCGGTCGCCTCGCCCTCGCTGCCCAGGCCCGCCTGAACACCACCCCACGCGGCGACAATCGCCATCGCCCCGCCGAGCACGGCGACGAGCAACGCGAGCTGTTTGGCGATGAAGCGGATATTCACGGCTTAGGCTCGGCGCGGTTTCCCGCGGCAAGAAAGGTCCATCGAGCGGAAGGGACGGCGAACACCGTCGCGAGCGGGGAGTTTAGCCCGCACCGACCGAGCCGTGCGTCACACCGCGACGCTCCCAAGTTCGTGGTTCTTCTTCACGCTCGTGGCGAGGAGCTTGGCGAGTTTCTTGTCCGTCCCGTTGGGCCCGACGATGAGGAGCGTGTCGCCCGCCTGGATCACCGTGTCGGCGGTCGGCACGCCCACCTTCCCGTCGTGCTCGACCGCGACGAGCACCCAACCCGAGAACTCCGAGACCTCCTTGAGCGGGCGTCCGAGGACCACCGAGTCGGCCTCGACGCGGGCTCGGAAGACATCCAGCACGCCCTCCGCGAGCGAGGTGACCTTTCTCACCCCCTTCTCCTCGAGCACATTGAGGATCTCGGTGACCGCGGAACTGCGGGGGCTGAAGGACCGGTCGATGCCGACATGCCGCAGCAGGTGGCCGTACTGCGGTCGCTGCACGACCGCGATGGTCTGCGCAACGCCCTTGGTCTTGACCCAGGCGCTGCCCAGGATGTTGCGTTCGTCGTCGTTGGTGAGCGCCACGAAGGTGTCGACCTGCGCCAGCGCTTCCTCGACGAAGACCGCCTCGTCGGTGGGGTCCGCGTTGATGACGGTGACCCAGTCGAGCTTCTCGGCGAGTTCCTCGGCGCGCTGGGGGTCTTCCTCGAAGACCCGGATCGAGAAGCGGCGCGCGTGCAGGGCGCGGCAGAGCCAGACCGCCATCGCGGGCCCGCCCATGATCGCGATGCGCCGGCGCGCGTCCTTGGAGCGGTGCCCGAACGCCTCGAGGGCGGCGTCGAAGTGCTCGCGATCGCTGAGCAGGATCACGACATCCCCGGCTTCGACGGTGCTCCCGGCACGCGGGAGGGAAACGAACGAGTCGCGGGAGATCGCGACGAGCCGCGTCCGCGGGGGGAGTTTCAACTCGCTGAGCGTCTTGCCCGCGGCGGGTGAATCCTGCGGGACGGGAAACTCTTGGATCTCGATATTGCCGCGCGCGAAGGTCTCGATCGCGATCGCGGCGGGGTTCCGCAGGGTGCGCGCGATCGACTGCGCCGCGACATACTCGGGGCAGATCAGGCGATCGATCCCGAAATGCTCCGCGTAGTTGAACACGCTGTTCTCGAAGAACGCGCGGTGATGGACGCGCGCGACGACGCGGTCGGCGCCGAGGCCTTTCGCGAGTGAGGCCGCGAGCAGGTTCACCTCGTCGTGGTTGGTCGCGGCGACGACGAGGTCCGCCTTGTCGGCGCCCGCGTTGAGCAGCACCCGGGGCTCGGAGCACGACCCCTGCAGCGTCGCCGCGTCGAGCGAATCCTGGATCGCGCGCAACGCGTTCGCGTCGCTGTCGACGACCGTGACGCGGTGCCCCGCGGCGACCAGCACTTCCGCGGCGTGATAGCCCACATGCCCCGCGCCGCCGATGACGATGTTCATGCCTTCACCTCGGCGGGAGTATAGAGACACCGAGCGCCGGGCTCAGCCTCCTCCCCCCGCGATCCGCTCGGCTGGGTCGGCTTCAGATCAGGGGCAGCCCGCGACGAACGACGCGACGAACGCGTTGACATCGCCCAGATCGAACACACCGAGCGGCGGCGCGAGGTCCGCGATCGGATCGCTGGCGAGAAAGCCGGTGGTGAAGGCGTTGATGTCCGCGAGATCGAGCACCCCGCTCGGCGGCGCAAGGTCCGCGGGGCAGTCGGCGGCGCGAGACTCGAGGCCCGCCTCAAGATCGTCCAGCCGCCAATCGCCCGCGCCGGATGCGGTCGTTTCGATCGCGAGGGCGAGCTGATCGTGGCCGGCCTCTTGCGGGAGCACCACCTCCGCGAGCGCGTACCCGTCCGTTGGGAAAGCCGACGCGGGCAGACGATCCGCTTCGATCCACGCGCCGCCCGCGTCGCGGAAGCTGAGGACGAGCTCGTCCGCGCCCGACGCGTCCGGGGGCGCGGACGCGTACACGCCGAACACGATGTCCGACACGCCCGCGGCATCGATCGCGACGGTTTCGGCGCGTCCGCCGGGCGGGACCGCGGCGAATGACTCGCCGCTGAACGCGCCGCTCGGGTCGAATGTCACGCTGACCGAGGACGGCTGCCACGAGTCGAGGTAGAGCGCTCCGCGCTCGAAATCGTCCGCGAACGGCAGCACCGCGACGGCATCGGACTGCGCGATCTCCTCGATCGTGAGCCCGTCGATGCGCCAGCCGGGATCACCCGGCTCTGGGATGAACCGCACGAGTGTGTCGCTCCCCAGGAAGGACGCGGGCAGGTAGTACGCCTGCCGAGCGTAGATGGAGGCGTCCGCAGCGGGGACAACCGCGGTTCGGAAGTTGCTGCCGGTCGCGGTTGAGACGAATGTCCGGAAGCGGGGCTGGTCAGCGGACTCGGCGCGGGCCCAGAACCGGACCGCGACACCGTTCCCCGGCGCGACATCGAGCGCGACCGGCGCCGTCCCGAGCGCGGAGCTCGCTGCGCTGAACCGTCCGACCTGGCCGCCGGTCGGCGCGGCGCCGTCCCCGACGAGTTCGAACCCGACCGTCGACGCCCACAGGCCCGGCGTCAGGAAGGCGTTGTCGAAATCCTCGCCCGCGGGGAGGGGGACGGCGATGTTGTCCACGCAGCTCCGGCTCGCGATGTGCGCGCTCATCTGCGTGATCGGCCCCGGCGCGAACCGGACAGGGTTGCCCAGCCCGTCGCAGCCGCCCAAGCCCGCGCACATGATGCGGCATTCGCTGTCGTCGTTGCAGTGCGACGCGTCCCAGTTGTGCCCGAGCTCGTGGGCGAACAACGCGACACGCCGGTTGAAGTTGCTCGTGAAACGGATCTGGTCCACGCCGTACGCGGACGACCCGCAGATCACGCCGACATAGGCGATGCCGATGACCGAGCCGTCCATGTCGCGGCCCGTCCAGAGGTGGGCGACATCGCGTTGGATGTCGGTCTGGTTGGTGTTCCATTCGGCCCGGAACTGATCGAGCAGCGCGCCGGGCTCGTTGGTGCTGTACGGATCCGAGCCGTTGGTGGTCCGGATGAGGACGCTTGTGAGCTCGTAGGTCAACGCGACATCCCGCTCGTAGACCGCCGCGACGCCCGCGAGCACCGTGTCGAGGTCGCTGAGCAGGGCGGCCTCGTCGCGCCCGAAGAAGTTGTTGTACAGCCTGTAGTCGGCCTCCACCGCGATCTCCGCGACACGGAACTCGCCGGTTCCGCGGGGCGCGAACCCGCCAGCCCGATGGTGGACCTGCTGATCCCCGAAACCCGCGACAGGGCGATCCGGCGTCCCGCAGATCCCCGCCTGCTCGAGCACCGCGGCCCCCTCGTAGACCGCGTGCATGCCCGGTCCCTCTTCGCTCGCGGGCTGGATGGTCCAGGTCTCGCCCTCCGTGAACACGACGAGCCTCGCTTCGCCGTCCACGACCGAGCCCGCGACCAACGAGCCCGGCTCACCCGCGACGGAGCCGCGCACCGTACGGGCGGGGGGAGGCGTGATCTCCTCCTTCACGCCCCCGCCCCGATCCAGCACGACGCTGAACCCCTCCGCTCGCACATCGTGCGACCAGAGGTCGATCCGGACCGATCGCCCGTCGAAGTCCACGACAAGCGGCGCAATGTCCCCGCCCGCGTCGCGTGTTGGTTCGAGAGTTTGCAGCGACAGGTGGGCGACACCGAGCTCCTGCGCCAGCGAGATCGCGTCGGCGCACGCGGTCGTCCCCCCGGACGCGACGATCGCCGCGGCGACCCCGAGCCCAAGCACATGGTTTGCCATTCGATTCATCGCGAGACCCCCTGCCTCCCCGGCGTGACCCGCCGGTCCGCGCGGCGCGACGCCGCGTGCTCTCACTCCTGATGCCGGGCGGTGTCCCCCCGTGCCCGCTACACCTTGTCAATCGGGGCCTGTCCAACAGGCCTTGTTTGTCAGACTTCGCGCGTTCGCACTACTCCCGTGTGTCGAGTTCCTTCAGGGGCACCCCGCCGCGAACGCCTGCGTGAACGCCCCGATATCTGCGAGGTCGAAGACCCCGAACGGCGTCGCGAGATCCGAGACCGGAGACTGGTTGATGAACCCCGCGACGAACGCGTTGACATCTCCGAGGTCCAGCACGCCGAAGGGCGCCGCGAGGTCCGCGATGCACTCCGGCTGCGGGTCGTCGCACACGACGCGCGTCACCCGGAACGCGTCAAGGCCCGCCTCGACGACATTCTGGGGATCAAAGTCCGACACTGTGAAGCGGACGCGACTCGTCGCGGTCCCCTGCGCCGGATCGATCGCGATTGCATCCTCGCGCCACGCGCCCTGCGCGGTCTCGTAGCGACGCACCTCACTCCAGGTCGCGCCGTTGTTGAAACTCACCTCGACGGTCAGCGCGTCATTGTTGAGCGCGCCGCCCGCGGTATCGTTGAGCCAGTACGCATACTCGACGCGGACCCCGCCCGACAGGTCGAGCACGGGGCTGGTGATCGAGGTGTCCCCGTCGTCCACATCGCTGTTGCCGCCGTTCGCGGCGCTGTTGTCGGTCAGGAAACAACGACCCGAACCGTCGAAGTCGGAGGGCGGATCGCCCCGGCCCGCGTTGACCGGCACGCCCCGCTCCCACGCGCCGTCGCCGACGCTCGCGTCGATCGACCAGCCCAGGTTAGACTGGAAATTGTCGCTGAAGTCGACCAGCAGGTCGCTGATGACTTCCGCGTCGAACGCGCCCGACGCCGGGAGGCGGGCGGTCTGCCCGTCGGTGCTCGCGGCGTTGATGGAGAAGGACGCGCCGCCGCACGCGACCGTCGGGAAGGCAAAGGTGAACTCACCGTTCCCCTGGTCGACGCCCGGGATGACGCGGTCCCCGTTCGCGTCGGTGAGCAGCATCTCGACGCTCGCGGGATCCACGCTCGTGTTGACCCCGCTGACGCTCACGGTGAGCGAACCGCCGCCCTGAGGATCGAGCACGCTCGGCACCGATCCGACGGGCGAGAGCAGCACGCGGGGCTCGTCGATCGCGTCCACGCCCAGCACGAACAGGCCGCGTTCGATATCGCTGACGATCACCGTCCCGCTGTCGAAGTAGGGATAAACCGACCACGCGCCGTTGAAGTTCGCGGAGTCGCTGGTCGGGAAGGTATCGAAGTAGGCGATCTCGACGGGGTTGATCGGGTCCGACCCGTCGAAGATCCGCAGGCCCGAGCGGTAGTTCGCCTGGAAGATCAGTCCGTCGCGGGTGTAGAGGTTGTGATCGATGCTGGGGCGCCCGCTCGAGAAGGTCCCGACAAAGAACGGGTTGCTCGGGTCCTCGACATTGATCACACGCGTCGTCGTGGTGCTGACCTGCCCGAACTGCTCGTCGAGCTCGTCGTTCAGGTACAGGAACTTGCGATCCGTCGAGAGCCACACCTGGTGGCTATACCCCGCGCTCGGATAGAACAGCGTCGCGAGCGTCTGGGGGCTGCTGGGGTTGGTGATGTCGACGATCCGGAGCCCCGTCTGGGTGATCCCCCCGTCCAGGCCCGATGCGCAGAAGGCGATCTCTCTCCCGTCCAGCGGGCCGCCTTGCCAAGTCACGACCTGGGCGTCGTGCACATACATGTCCGTCCAGCCCGCGAAGGGCGTGGGCCGGGTCGGGTCGCTCAGATCGCAGCGGATCAGGCCCCCGTTCCCGATGTTGGCGCCGCAGATGAACAGCGTGCCCCGCTCGGGGTTGGAAACGATGTTGTGGGTCGTGCTGTGCCCGTTCGCCTGCCAGTTGCGCACGAGCGTGACCGTCCCGCTGTCGATCTGGGACATGTCCATGACCTGGATGCCCGCGCCGCCCTCGCTCACGCCGTACGCGTACGAGCCGATGACCTTGACATCGTGCCAATCGCTCTGGGGACCCGAGATGACCCCGACGATCGCCGGATCGGCCGGGTTGGTGATCTCGACGAACCCGAAGCCCCGCTCGAGCCCCATGATCGCGTACTCACGGCCCGACGGCGCGGTATACCCCCAGCAGTCGTTGCCGAAGTTGTGGTTCCCGGCGAATTGATTGAGCGGGATCTGGCTCAGCAGCGTGATGCCCACGCTGTCGAATCCCTGCCCCCGATTGGAAGGACCCGCGTGCTCGGGGTCGAGCCTGAAGATCGGGCCCTCGATCGCACCGATCCGATCGACCAGCTTGCGCCAATCCTCGTCGTGCGCCGACCCCGTCGCGGCGATCAGCATCGCCCCCAACACGGGCGCGACCCGCAGAACCGAGACCGATGATGCGGGCGAAACCGTCGTCCTGTGCAGGATCATGGATGGTCGACTCCGAGCATGAAAGCGGCAGAACCCCCGTCCACCGCCCAAATATCTGTGTTGAAACGGCTCCGACGAACGCGGAGCAGGAACCGATACGGCCTGATGACCCGAATGTTCCCGATATCGGAAGACCGAATCGATCGCGAAAGAGGATACGCCGTGCCCGACCGATCCCGAGTCCTGTCCGCCGCACTCGCTGTCGTGATCGCGCTGACCGCACCAGGCTGGGCTGGGGCTGATGCCGGACCGGCCGGATCTGCTCAGACGGTCCAAGCCGACGCACCGCCGTCAGAGGCGGGCATGCTGGTTATCGATGCCGAAACGCGCCCGGAGATCGCGATCTCATGGACCGATAAGTCAGGGAATCCACACCGCCTCACGGGGTCGCGGCCCTACGCGTTCGATACCGAGCGAACGCCGCTGGGCGAGAACCTCACCGCCTACGCCGCGATGGGAGGCACCCGACTGTCCAAGGCCGCCGGGCATCCGCGCGGCGCGATCGTCCGCTGCGGGTTCTATAAAGCGGAGAACGCGAAACCCTTCTTCGAAGGCGTCGGGGCGGGGACCATGATCACCGTCGAGATGCGAGGCGTGCGTTTCAACCAGCCCGTCGATGTTCACGCTGCATCGATTATCCAGCATCTGAAGTACGACCGGGGCGAGATGCAGGCCTGCGGATTGCCGGGCGACGCGCGCGAACAGTTCAATCTCGTCAGCGCGAAAGACACGCTGAACGCTCGCATCCAGCCCGGCGTCGATGCCCGACTCGGTGCGCTCGACGGCACCGACGATGCGTTGGGCGATGCCTCGCTCCGCGTCGAGGATGACGGATCGGTCACCATGGTCGTCACCTTCCGCTACCCGGTGCTGCGCAATCTCCGTGACCCCTGGAAGAGCGATCTGCCCGGGACTTTCCTCGAGCCCTATCACTTCCATATCGAGTTCGAAGCCCTGCCCCGAGGAGTGGACCCCCTCCCTGTTGCGACGCCCGCCGACTGATCGCGTGCCGATCGGGGCCGCTGCGCACCGCCCCCTGCAAAGAAGCGACCCCTCCTGAGGAGGGGCCGCCCGGGTCTGTCACATTGCCGCGAGCCCTCAAAGCTTGAACTGCGAGACGAGCCGGTTGAGCTCTTCGCTCTTCATGTTGAGCTGGTGCGCCGCGGCCGCCGCCTGCTGCGTGCCCTCGTTGGACTGCTGAACGACGGCACGGATCTTCTCGATCGCCTCGCTCACATGCCCCGACGCGGCGGTCTGCTCCTCGGCGCTGGTCGCGATCGACGCGACGGCGCCGGTCAGCGATTCGGCGCTCGCGACGATCCGCTGCAGGCTCTCGCCCGCCTGGCCCGCAAGGGAGACACCCTCCTGGACATTCGCGGTCCCGGTTTCCATCCGCTGGACCGCCTGGGCGGTCTCGTTCTGGATTGCCAGGATCGACTCGCCGACCTCTTCGGTCGCCTCCGTCGTGCGCTCCGCGAGCTTGCGGACCTCGTCGGCGACAACCGCGAAGCCGCGACCGTGCTCGCCCGCCCTCGCCGCCTCGATCGCGGCGTTGAGCGCGAGCAGGTTGGTCTGATCCGCGATGTCGTTGATGACCTGGATGATCGCGCCGATCTGCTCGCTGCGGCGTCCGAGTTCCTGGACCGAGGCGGCGCTGCCCGCGACCGCTTCGTCGATCGACTGCATGCCCTCGATCGTGCGGCGGACGATCTCCCCGCCCTCGCGGGCGGTTTGTCCGGACGACTGCGCGTTCTCCGACGCGTTCGATGCGCGGGACGCGACCTCCTCCGCGGAGGCCGACATCTGGGTCACCGCGCCGCAGATCTGCTCGATCTCGCGGGTCTGCTCGTTCATACCCGCCGCCATCTGCTCGTTGCTAGCGCTGATCTGCGTCGCGGCGCCCGCGACCTCGTGCGTGGCGCTGCTGACATCGCTGATGATCTGTCGCAGCGAGCCGCTCATCGAAGTCATGCTCCGCGCGAGCTGCCCGATCTCGTCGTTGCTCTTGATCTCGATCGACGCGACGCTCAGGTCCTTCGCCGCGATGCGCTCCGCGAATTCGACGACGCGCCCCAGACCGCCCGAGATCGAACGCCCGAGGAAGAACGCGAGCCCGCTGCCCAGCAGCACCGAGATGCCCGCAACCGTCCAGGTCATGGTCAGCATCGCCGCCGCGGCCTGCTCGCTCTCCGCGATCGCTTCGTTCTTGATCTCCGTCTGCTTGGTCGCGATCGCCCCCATCAGGTTCACCGCCTCGATCGAGAGCGGGGTCACACGGTTCAGGCAGATGTCCTCGCTGACGCAGTGATCGGGCTGGCTCCGGATCGCAACAGCGTCCTTCGCGACCGACAGGAACTGCTCACGCGCCGAGATGTAGGCGTCGAAGCGCTCACGCTGCGGCCCGCTGAGCATGTCGGTCATCGTCAGCAACCGATCCACCGACGCCTGGCACGCGCTCAGGCACGATTCGATCTCCGCCCGATCAGCCTCCGCTCCGGACGCGAGATACGACGCGATCGCGACGCGGCTCTTGAGCAGGTGTCCCTCCGCCGCCGCGATCCGGCGCACGAGCAGCTTGCGGTCGCCCTGCCCGCTGCTCTTCTCCTCGATGTCGAGGATCGCCTGCAGGTTGCTGACCATCTCCTCGCCGAAGGGCTCCGCTTCCACGAAGAACTTCGTCCGCGCCGGGTGATCCGCGGGCGTGTGGCTGACCTCCGCGATCTGCTGCTGGGCGGTCCGGAAGTCCGCCATCACCTTCTTGAAACGCTCGTAATCCGCCACCATCTGCTGGTCGGTCCAATCGGCAGAGAGCACATCGAGCTCGGCCATATACCCGTCGATCAATGACCAGGCGTCGAGCCGCTCCTCGGCGAGCGCCGAGAGCCCGAGGATCATGTACCCCCGGTGCATCGACAGGGCGTGGTGGATCTCGCCCTGCAGTTTCAGGCACAGATCGACCGCGGGGACCGCCTCGTTGACGACCTCGTCGGTCGCGCGTCCGACCCGCTGCGTCTGGATGTGCACGACCCCCGCGACGCCCGTGAGCAACGCGAGCACCACCCCGAACCCCAGCCCGAGCTTCCGTCCGATCGTCATCTTCATCTGATTGCCTCCAAGTCGACATCCCCCGCGGCGAAAAGATGACCGCTCGCTCGCAGAATCGGCAGGCAGGCCAAACGACAGGGAGGTCATCTATGTCATCCATCGCCGAGCCGACATCGGCCGGCCCTCCAGACGCGCCAAACCGCACAACGCGACCCCGGGCCACCCGACCGTTTCCCCGACCGGCATACGATCGTCCCATGCTCACCCTTGATTACGCCAACTGCCTCGCCGACCGCGTCACCCCAGCCCACGGGCTCGACCCCGCCGCCCTCACGGGCCCTCTCGCGGAACGCGCCGAGGCCCTGACCGCGGCGCTCGAGAAGACCCGGGGGACAGGCTGGGAACGCTGGCGATTGCTCGCGGATCCCGAAGGCACACGGAATGCCCATGTCGAGGCGGTCAAGGCGATCGCGGCCAAGCACGCGGACAAGGACTGGGAGAACCTCGTCGTCCTGGGCATCGGGGGCAGCGCGCTGGGCAACATCGCGCTCCAGAGCGCCCTCAACCCGCCCACCCACAACCTGATGACCGCCGGTCGCAAGGGCCCCCGCCTGTTCGTGCTCGACAATGTCGATCCCGCGAACTTCGCGGCCGTCATGGCCGAGTGCCCACCCGAGAAGACCCTCTTCAATGTCGTCAGCAAGAGCGGGGAGACCGCCGAGACCGCGGCCCAGTTCATGATCATCCGTGACCTGCTCGCCCGGGCTGTCGGCGGCAGCGCCAGCGACCACATCGTCGCGGTGACCGATTCGGAGAAGGGCACGATGCGGCAGATCTGCGACGCCGCGGGGTACGACACGCTCCCTGTCCCCGACGGCGTGGGCGGTCGTTTCAGCGTGCTGAGCCCCGTGGGCTTGTTCAGCGCCGCGATGAACGGCATCGACATCGACGCGCTGCTCGACGGCGCGCACGAGATGGAGACCAAGTGCCGCAACCCCGAACTCGCGAAGAACCCCGCCGCGATGCTCGCGACGATCCTCGTCGAGCTGGGTAAGGGACGCAGCAAGGCGGGCGGTCCCGCGAAACCCATGCATGTGCTCATGCCCTACTGCAACGGGCTCTACCTGCTGGCCGACTGGTTCCGCCAGCTCTGGGCCGAGAGCCTGGGCAAACGCCACGCCGCCGATGGCTCCGAGGTCTTCGAGGGCTTCACCCCCATCAAGGCGCTCGGGGCCACCGACCAGCACTCCCAGGTCCAGCTCTACCGCGAGGGACCCAACGACAAGGTGTTCGGCTTCCTCGAGGTCGAGCACTTCGGCGACCCGCTGGGCGAGCAGGTCACCATCCCCACCGGGCTCGGCGTGGACGCGCTGGCCTACCTCGAGGGCAAGAAGATGGGCGACCTGCTCAACGCGGAGAAGCGTGCGACGGAATACGCCCTCGTCGAGAGTGAGCGCCCCAACTTCACCATCAAGTTCCCGAGCGTCAACGAGCACGCCGTGGGCGAGTTCGTCATGCTCTGGCAGGTCGCGACCGCGTACGCAGGGCTGATGCTCGGCATCGACGCCTACGACCAGCCCGCCGTGGAGACCGGCAAGAAGGCGACCTTCGGGCTGATGGGGCGCGACGGGTACGCGGAGTGGCTCGACAAGGTGAACGGGACGCTGAGCGAGACGGGGCACATGATCGACTGATCGGCGCCCCGGTTCCGCGTGCAGCCCTCGGACTCGCTCGTGTATCTTGACGAGCGAAAGGGGATGCCATGCCCACCCGCGAAGCCGCAACCTCCCGCCGCCAGTTCCTCACCACCACCGCGGGCCTCGCCGCGGGGCTCGCGATCGCCCCCACCGCCGCGTTCGCCGCGCGTCGCGCTCACCGCGACACGCGCCTGCGCGTGCTCTCGATCGGGGTCGTGGGCACCATCGGCGGCGCGGACCGCAACCAGATCGCCAAGCATCCCGGCGCCGACATCGTGGGGCTCTGTGATGTCGACGATGAGGCGATGGCCGAGGCGGCCGAGGCGCACCCCGACGCATTCACCTGCAAGGACTACCGCGAGGCGTTCGACAAGCACGCCGACACATTCGACGCCGTGATCGTCGCGACCCCCGACCACTCGCACGCGTCGATCATGACGACCGCGCTCGCCGCGAACAAGCATGTGTACGGCCAGAAACCCCTCGTCCAGCAGCTCGAGGAACTCGAGATCTTGGGGCGTGCGGTGAAGGCGAGGCCGAACCTCGTCACGCAGACCGGCGCCCAGCGCATCCAATCCCGCGAACGACGCGCCGCGTGCCACATCCTCAAGAGCAACGCGCTGGGCAAGGTCATCGAAGTCCATGTCGCGTTCGGCAGCGGTGCCCACGCCGGGGGGCACTACTTCGCGGACGGCACCATCAAGCCCCCCTGCGACCCGCCCGCAGGATTCGACTACGACCTCTGGCTCAACGGCGCCGCCTATGAGCCCTGCCGCCCCGAGATGGTCCGCCGCCAGTGGCGCTCGTGGTGGAACTTCGGAGGGGGCCAGATCGCCGACTGGGTCGTCCACCTCACCGATGTTGTCTTCAACGCGTACCCCGAGCTCACGAGTCCCACGCGTGTCTGCTCGCAGACACCCTGGCGTGATGTGAGCGTCTACCACGCCGAACCCATTACCACGACGCTCACCTACGCCGTCGACTCGCCGCGTTTCGCGAACTCAACCTGCAACTTCTATTTCTACGACACCGGGATCACACCCAGCCGAAAGCTGCTGGGCCTGCCCGAGGAAGGCCCGGAAGACGGCGCGGAGGGCAACCCGCTCGCCCGATGGCCGAGCGGGATCTTCACCGTCGTCCAGTGCGAGGGGGGCACGCTGGTGCTGGGCCCCTCGGGCCCGCTCCAGGTCTGGCGCGAAGGCGTGATGACCGACGGGCTCGCGATGCCGGGTCTGCCCGAGTTCCCCGAATTCAACCACTGGCACGCCTGGGTGGATAAGGCCCTGGGGATCGACACCCCCCACCTCTACTGCCCGTTCGAGCTGGGCCTGCGCTGCACCGAGGCGGGGCTGCTGTCCGTCAAATCCGCGAAATACCCGGGCCAAGTGCTCGAGTGGGACCGGGACGGGCTCCGATTCCCGAACCACCCGGAGGCCACGCGGACCATCGTCCGCCGGGACTACCGCAGCGGATTCGAACCCGTTCGGCTGTGAACAATCTCCCCGGAGCCCCGCTCCCGTAACAGAGGAAGATCATCCCAAGCACCCAACGATCGGATCCCCCAATGCCCCTCTACGAATACACCTGCCAGGAAACCGGCGCGACCATCGAACTCATCCGCCCCATGGCCGACGCGGACAAGCCCCTGACCCAGGCCGAGATCACCGCCGCGATGGGCGCAGATTCCGCGTCGCGCAAGAAGTACCGCTTCGTGCGCAGGCTCTCGACCTTCCAGGCGAAATCCGATGCCGGCGCCCGCGTTCCGCTCCCCACACCCGGAATGGACGGGGGCTGCGGTTGCGGCAACCCCAACGGGCCCTGCAACCTCTGAGAGCCCCCCCCGACTCCGGACATCAACCGCGTCAAACCCGCGCCGCCGGGCCGGATCGCGATCGGTCCCGCGCCGGTGCCGGGACCCTCAGAAGCTCCATGCACAGTTGGCACGCCTTTTGAGTACAGCCCGCTGACGGGCCGGAGCCGCGCTCCGACCGTCCGCCGGCACGGATGCCGCGCGTCACCGTCCTCCATCCGCGGGCCACGGAAGGCCCGCACACGGTGCATCGGCTCGGCGAACGGGCGGCACACGCCGCCCACCGAGCGTTCAGAAAGGTGCGACGCGATGTACTACGGCGTCCAACTCGCGGCCTCCGGTGCCCTCACGAACCTCTACAAGACCGATGTCTTCGCCAACAACCTCGCGAACCTCAACACCGCGGGGTTCAAGCCCGATCTCGCCTACGCCCGTCAGCGGGATGTCGCCCGCGTCGAGGACGGGCTCTGGGGCGTTCCGTCCAACGAACTGCTCGAAAAACTCGGCGCCGGCGCCCACATGGCGCCCAACGCGATCGACTTCACACAAGGCGACCTGATCACCACCGGCAACGAACTCGACCTCGCGATCCGGGGCGACGGCTTCTTCGTCCTCCGGTCCGAAGCTGACGGCGCCAACTCCGGTGTGAAGCTGAGCCGAGACGGACGGTTCTCGCTCGACGCGACCGGGCGCCTCGTCAGCGCCACGACGGGCCTCCCCCTCGCGAGCGTCCGAAACCGCCCGATTACGCTCGATCCGACCCTCCCCGTCGAGATCGACCGGGAGGGCCGCGTCACGCAGGCGGGCGCTGAGATCGACCGCATCCAGGTCATCAACATCGAGGACCGGGAACTGCTCAAGAAGGCCGGCAAGGGGACCTTCGCGATCCCGAACGCCGCCCTCGGGCAGGCGATCCCCGCGACGGGCCTCATCGAGCAGGGCATGATCGAAAGCTCCGCGGTCGATCCGATCAGCGCGATGATGGCGGTCCAGTCCGCCGCACGGTCCGTCGGCACGAACATCTCGATGATCTCCTACCAGGACCGCATGATGGAACGCGCGATCAACACCTTTGCCCGCGTCGGCTGACCCATAGCAAGAGGCATCACCCATGGCAACCATCGCTCTCCAGTCGGCCGCCAGCGGGCTCAAGGCCCTCAACACCCGTCTGGATGTCATCGCCAACAACCTCGCGAACGCCAACACCACGGGGTACAAGGCGAGCCGTGCGAACTTCCAGGACCTCCTGTATGTCGAGCGTGCCCAGCCCGGCGTGGAGAACGCGAACGGGGACCAGCGCCCGACCGGCCTCTATGTGGGCCTGGGCGTCAAGGTCAGCGGCACGCAGGTGCAGTTCGACCAGGGCTCACCCATCCGCACCGACCAGCCCCTCGACCTCATGATCGAGGGCAAGGGGTTCTTCCAGGTCACCGTGGACCAGGACCTCGGGGGAGGCATCGCCTACACCCGCGCCGGCAATTTCACGCTCAACGCGAACGGCGAGATCGTCCTCGCGAACGACCAGGGCCGCCGGCTCGAGCCGCAGATCACGCTCGGAGACGATGTCGTCTCTATCACGATCGACCGCAACGGACGCATCCAGGTGCTCCGCCCCGGGC
>MDTG01327878.1_pt1 | contig 23191 bp, 22 predicted proteins | sample 811421 | NCBI WGS metagenome assembly MDTG01 (sample SAMN05326645, study PRJNA326480) | marine metagenome | isolation source: seawater | place: Pacific Ocean: South East | collected 2011
ATTCAATATACTTTTGGAAAAAATTTAATTGGATTGAAAGTTAGCTTTCATGGTGAAAAAGACTCATTAAAGTATGTGACTAGTTTCTTTAGTGATAAAAGACTCGGAAGTTTCACAGCAAGAATTTTGCCAATATGTATTACATTGATATTAATTTTAGAAAATAGTTTCATAAAAAAAAATTATTTAAAAGAGATAATCATATTAATATCTTTCATACTTGTACTTTTATCAAGTGAAAGAGTTGCTATGGGATATTTTCTAATTTTTATATTTTTTTATTTTTTTACATTAAACAAATATCACCAAAAAATTTTCTTATTAATTAGTTCATTATTTGTATTTACAACACTAGTTATTTTTCCAAAAAATATTCAAAAAATTTACGAATCAGTAATTTGGCAATCAAAAGATAAGAAAAATTTTTTTTATCATAAAGCACCTGATAAAAATTTTAGAATAACGGTCACAAAGTCTCAATCTGACAGGATATTATTTTTCTCAAGAAAACATGAGAATATGGTTATTACATCATTTGATATTTTTAAAGAAAATATATTTTTAGGAACTGGTATAAAAACTTTTAGGATAGAATGCAAAAATTACAACAAGGAGATTAAAGATAAAGAAAAATGTGATACCCACCCTCATAATACATATGCTCAAATTTTAAGTGAAACAGGTATTTTTAGTTTTTTTATCGTTGCATATTTGTTTTTAAAACTGCTTTATGAAAATCTTAAAATAATGTTAACAAAAGAAAGAAAATATAAAGATAAGTTAATTTTGATGAGTAATTGTGGAGTTATCTTGCCATTAATGCCCATAATTCCTTCAGGTAGTTTTTATAATAATTGGATTTCATGTTTAATTTTTTTTGCATTAATATTTAATTTTTATGTGAAAAAAAAATTTTCTACCTAATAAATTTTTGATTAAAATTCTCTAGATCTTGTGGAGTTCCTAATCCCCACATCTCATCAATTTTATGGATTTTAATTTTTTTTTTATCTTTGATTGACTCATTGTAAACTGGGCATACATAAAACTCATTATTAACTCTGATATTTTTTTTTATCATTTGCTCAGCATATTTAACGTAATCGGACCCTTTCTTCCAATAATATACACCCACTGTTGCATTCTTCGAAATTACTTTTTTTTCAGCAACTTCCGTTACAAAATTGTGATTATCACATTTGGCGTATGACCATTTGGGATGTATTGACTCAAAAGTTAATATAGCTCCATCTAATTTTTTACTGGTAAAATCATACATAGATTTTGAGCTATTCCATTTTATAAACTGATCTGAATTTGCAATAATTAGTGGGTTATTGTTATTTATGAATTTTTTTGCTAACAAAGTAGTACATGCAGCTCCTTCTGTAATACCATCTATTTCAATTATCTCAGATTTAGGAGCTAAAATTTTAAGTACACTTTTTAAATTGTATAATTTTTGATGTTCTTTTTGTATTAAAAAAATAAATTTTCCCTTTACATTTAAGCTTTCTATTACCCATTGTATCATGGGTTTATTATCTATTTCTATTAATGGTTTTGGGAAAACATATCCTGCATCTATAAATCTTTGCCCAGCTCCAGCCATTGGTATTAGAATATTTAAATTTTTATCCACCCATGTATTATTTTTTTTTGATAAATTAAAATTATTCAATTCGTTTAAATGATCTGTGATATTTTTAAGGTTTGTCTCATTTATATCTTTAATTGGTAATAAATTTGCGCCTGATAGACTTGCTGCTTGTCTACCAACATGTGAGTCTTCGACTATAAGAACCTCATCTGGATATAATTTAAACTTTATAAAAATTTTATAATATATCTCTGGGTGTGGTTTGGGCATTTTCACATCTTCGTTTGATAATGTAAAACTTAGAAATTTTTTAATTTGTAAATTCTTTAAACAAATGTCTAATGTTGATTTTACAGCATTCGTTGCAACTGCTAATTTATATTTTTTTGAAAGATGAGAAAAGATTTGAACAACGTTTTTATTTTTTTTTATATTTTTTTTTATTTCATATTCTGTAATTTTTTGTTTTAATTTTTTAATATTTTTTATGGTTTGATTGTCTAATTTTTTTTTTTTCGAGATAATTTTCAATTTCTCTGCTGTAGGCAACCCATCAAAAATTTTTAAATGATCTTCATATGAAATACTACTGACACGAAATTTTTTTAAAGCTTTATTTAAAGAGTTAAAATGTATTTTTTTTGTATCAACTAAAACACCATCAAGATCAAATACTATAAGTTTTATCATTTTTATATTTTTCAATAAAATCCGAACAAATACCCATACATTTTTCTTTCCTAAAGTTAAAACTCTCTGGCAAAACACATATGCTTTTTTCTGAAAGTTTTTTTCCAGGGTATGTCCAAATATATCCTTTACTTGTTATTGTGTAAGAATCATTTTCATGCCAAAAAAAATGACAATTTAATTTTTTCATTTCTTCTAATGCTTCAAGGTTTTTAGCATGACACCAAAATTTATCATTAATTAAAAAACTTGAATCTATTTTATATTCTGGAAAATCATGACCAAGATAAAATGAGTTATCTTTAAACCAAACATCAATTTCTACATCAAAACCTTTATCAATAGCCTCATTAATATAATCAGTGCTATTTTCTTTATTTTTATCTTTGCCTCTAGTGTTGCCTCTATGAGAAATATATATCATTATATTAACTATTTTATATATATTAAGTATTAGAAAATTATATGTTTTACAATAAATTAAAAATTTTTGTTAAAAAAAATTTTCCAGCCTTAACAAAAAAATTTATAAATTTTAGAGATAATAATTATATCTTAAGGTTAATAAAAAATTTTTATGTATTGAAAATAAATAAGAATATTCATGGTAAAAAAATTGTGAGTCAAAGTGGTTATATATTGAGTTATTCACAAAAAAATTATATTTCACACACAATAAGGCCAAAAAAATTAGATAATTTTTTATTAGATAATTTTAATAATGATGACGATGACACTTCTATAATTATACAAGGTGGATTGAATGGAATAAATAGTTTTGTTGAGGAGTCGTTAAATATATACTTAACACTATTTAAAAATTCAAACATAATACTATCAACCTGGGATGATGAAATATCTGATAAGTTTATTAATAAATTTAAAGATAAAATACATATTATTAAAAATAATAAACCAATAAACTTTAGTCATAATCTCGATCTTCAAATTATATCAACAGCTAATGCAATAAAAAAAGCTAATGAACTTGGATCTAAATATTGCTTAAAAACACGAACAGATTGTAGAATATATGAGGGAAAAAGTATTAGATTATATAAAAATTTAATTAAAGCTTTTCCTATTGATGAAAAGTATAAAAATTTAAATTCTAGAATAATTTCATGCGCAGTAGATACAAGAAAATATAGAGTATACGGTTTGAGTGATATTCTTATGTTTGGAGAAACTAAAAATATGAGTAAATATTTTTTAAAAGAAGAATACGAAACATCTTTGAAAATCAATGATTTTGGATCATATCCATGTATTATTAAAGATACTGCTGTAATAAATGAAATTTTTCTTTGTGCGAGGTTTCTTAAGAATATGGGCTGTGAAATGAATTGGACATTAGAAGATTGGTGGAAAAAATGTAGTGAAATTTTCTGTATAATCGATCCATCTTATGTTGATTTCTTTTGGTATAAATACCATTGGAAATTTGAGCAGAGATTTTTAAAGAATTATACTTCAAACTTTAAACAGTCTTTGAACTTTGCTGATTGGCTAAATCTTTATATTGAAAAAGATTTTACAACAAATACAAATTATGAAAAGTTCAAAGAGAAATGGAAGATTAAGGACGGTTTAATTGTCCAATAAACATTTTTTTAATATTTTTTTTTCAGGATTACCTGGGGTATTATCAATTTTACTTACCTTTTTTTCAATACCAATTTTTTTAAATAAATTAAGTAATGACATTTATGCAAATTATTTGATTCAACATTTCATTTTATCAATTTCAATGATTCTAAATCTTAATCTTGGGAAAATTGCATCTATTAAAATGCAAATATTAAAACAAAAAAATAAAAATGATTTAATATTTACAATTATAATTACAAGTTTTTTTACAAGTTTGATTTTATCAACACTAATATTTATGGTTTATTACTTATTTTTTCAAAATATAGGATTATCTGAAATTTCTTTATCTATTTTTATTGGATTAAATCTATCAATTTTATATATAACAATTGAAAATATTTCTAAAGGTTTAGGATATTTTAAAATATGTAGCCTATCAAACTTTATTTTTTACAGTCTATCATTATCTCTACCTGCCTTTTTTTTATATAATCCAAACATCGAATTTATAAAAAGTAATCTTTTTAGTATATCGGTTTTTATTAAGTTTTTTGCTTTAATTATTATATCTTTTTTTTTATTTTCTAAAAGATTATTTTCAAACACAAAATTAAATTTTGAATTCAAGAGTTATTTTATTTTTCATTCCAAATGGATGACTTTGAACTCTATTTACAATCAAGTATTTGATTATATTGATAAATATATTATAAAAATAAATTTAGGATCTCTCCTACTTATTAGTTATACCATCCCTCAACAAATAGCAGCAAAACTTACTTTAATATCTAATGCCTTGATAGCTGTGCTTCTACCGAAACTCTCAGCTTGTGTAAAAAAAAAAGAAAAACTCAAAATATTTAGTTCTAATTTTTACGCCTTTTTTTATTTAATTGGATTAGTTTTATTATTTTTAATGCCTTTTTTTGATAATCTTCTTCAATGGTGGTTAAAAAATAACTACAATAATGAAATATTAATTTTATTTAAATTATTTTTAGTATTAACATTTCTTGGGTGTTTATCACACATCATTATTTCACTCTATGAAGCAAACTTAGTAGAGAAGATAAATACAAAGCTAGAGTCATACACTATAGTGCCATTTTTAATTGGTTTGTTTATATGTTTTTACTTAAAAAATATTATTTATTTTGCTTTATTGCTGCTGTTAAAAGAAATAATTTTACTTTTAATAAGAATTTTTTATATGAGAGATTTTATCTTAAATTATAAAATATTGATTATTCAATTATCATTATTTGTATCAATTTTTTTGATATCAGTTATGAATCATAACATTACAACTTTATTAATTTGTTCAATTTTTATAATTTTATCTATAAAAAATTTTCCCTTAAGGCTTATTAAAAATGAATTTTTTAATTAATCATAATGTATAAAAAAACTGCTATTGTATGTTTTTATGAAGCATCTAAGGGAGGGCATGGTGCTTCTGAAGTAACTTTGAGCATTTTACAATCAATAAAAAAAAGCAAATTGTTTGAAATAAAAAATTCTCTTTCTAAAATTAATAACTTCTCCAAAATGAAAAAATTTTTTAGTATTTTAGAAATAGTGTTTAAAATAAAAAAATATTTTAAAAATTCTTGCAAGAATCTAATTATAATTGAGGGAGCCAGCTGGATTGGGTATTCTTTTTTTTTTTATCTTTTAACAAGATTATTTTTAACTAAAAATAATATTATTTATCATGGACATAATATTGAATATGATTTAAGAAAAAATAATAGTAATATAGCAATAATTTTTTTAACTAAAATTTTTGAGCGATTTATTTATAGAACAATTGAATTATCGACAGTAGTATCTGAGACTGATCGAAAAAGAATAGAGAATTTATACAAGATCAAACCTTTAATTTTTAAAAACGGTGTTCATTCAAAAAGATTAAACAAAAAAAAACCAAATTTTATTCTACCAAAAAGATTTTACATGTTCTCTGGTAGCTATTGGTTTAACCCGAATAAGATAGCTATAGATGATTTAATAAATAAAATTTATCCAATATTTCAAATAAAATTTCCAAATCTTTACTTAATTATTACTGGTGGTGGTCTTCCAAAGAAAATGATTAAAAATAAAAAAATATTATATTTTGAAAATCTAAATAAAAAAAATTTAAATTATTTGATTTCAAATGCTCAATTTCTTCTTATGCCTCTTAAAAAAGGTACAGGCACCAAACTTAAAACAATTGAAGCATTAATGCTGGGAACACAAATAGTTTGCACAAAATACGCAATGAGAGGTATAGAAAAAAAATTTCAATATCAACCAAAAATATATTCAAACATTTCGCAGTTAGTAAAAATTATATCCTCATATAAGATTACAAAAAATAAGAAACTACTAAATAAATCAGTAAATTATTATAAAAAGCAATATAGTATGGAATTAATAATTGATGAATTTTTTAAAAATAATAACCAAAAATGGATTTAAATTTAAGTAAAATCAAAGTCTTAAGTTATTATTTCATATGGATACTAATATGGCTTTCAATTGGCGTTGATCCTGAAATTTTTACAAAGATTATTGTTAAATTAAGAAACGGGGAAACAGTTAATTTAAGTGAGATATCAAAGTTTATAAGAATTGCTTCACCGATTATTATATCATTTTTTTTAATAATTTTTAATTACGGAAATATAAAAAATATATTTTATAACTATTTTTTTAAAAATATAACGTTTTGTTTGCTTAATATATTTTTAATAATTAAGTTGATTGCTAACTTGTACACAAATAACCCAAATATAAATATTTTCTGGGTTTATATAGCCTGGATATCAATATTCGTGATTGCACTTTTAGATGATAAAAACCCAAATAATTTAAAATATATAAAATATATATCTTTAACAATTCTTTTTTTAGTTTTTTTAAAATTTTCATACCCGTTAGCAACAAATTTTTTTTTATCTAGTACATCAATTTATAATCTTTGGCCTAAAGTATATTCTTTTGATTTTGAAGCTCCAAGACCTACTGGATTATCAAGAACTGCCCTATTAATATACTGTTTTCTGCTAGTAGGTTTTTACAACTCTAGAAGTTATTATAAGTCCAGACTTTTCTTATTAATATTCTTAGGAGGTTGGATTATCTTCCTTCAATCTCGAACAATTGTGTTCTTATTTTTCTTCTTCAATATTTTAGCATTCTATTTAAATAATAGTTTTAATTTAAAGTTTGCGATTAAAAATATTTTTTTGCTATTTCTTTTACCTATTTTATTATTTTACGGTGCAAATTCTTTGAAAATTCAATTATTAGAAAATAAAAATTATGTTAAATGGATATCTGAAATTAAACATGACCATAACGAAGAGGAAATTACTAGACGTCAACTATTTGTTAAAGAGGAGCTGCGTAAAGGAGGTGAAGTAAAAGATGTACAAATTTTTAGAGATGTTGATCCAAGATCATTTACTTCTTTTAGAACATTACATTGGAAAGAAATTATAAAAAAGGTTAGATCATCACCTTTAATTGGGTATGGTGCAAAAGGGGATAGATTTTTAATTGATCAATCTGCTTCTAATCTATATTTTTATGTTTTATCCTCATCAGGATATATAGGTTTGATCATTATTTTAATTCTATCTATAAGACATGTATATTTAGTTATTTATCTTTTATTTTACGAAAAGATTTTTAAAGATAAAAAAAAAATATTAATATCATCAGCTTCATTTATCATTATTCTACTTTTCTTAAGAGGTATACTTGAAACAAGCTTTGGAATATTTAGTATAGATTATTGTATATTTATTATTTGTGCCTTGATTATTGAGAATGAGTATAATCATCTAAGAGATAAAATATAATTTGTTATTTTAAAAAATATTTAATTAAATAAAGTGACTTTAAAATTCTTAAAAAATATTCTCTAGGGTTATAAATGGTTCTTAATAACCAACCCATATAAAACTTATCAATGGTATCGTTAATTGGAGCTTGTGATTTTGTTAAAAACGCAATTGCTGCACCTGTACATAAAATAGAAGTTTTAAATTTAATACTGGTTTTTATATAAAGACCTAAAATTTCTTGTGTCTCTCCTCCTAAATTAATTATAATATAATTGGGTTTAAAATCTTTTATTAACTTAATTAATTTTTTATCAAAAATATTATTTTTAGAATATGTGGGTGCTACATAGTTTTTAATATTCATAATATTTTTAGAATTTAAGTATTTTTTATTAACCTCAGATTCTTTTATTGAAGGATCAATACATAAAAATTTTGTATTTTTTTTGAATTTTATGTTTAAAAATTTTTTTAAAAATAGATAACCTGAAAATTTACTAACTTTTATACCTTTAAATATCCTTAATAGAATACAAAAAAAACCACTATCAAAAATTGCTATGTCAGATTTAATTAAAGAATTATAATATAATTTATTGTTATCTATGTTTGTCAGGGCTGAAGCTGCAGGTGCTACTAAATATCCACCTTTTTTTAATTTTGAATATAATTTCAAAAATGGAAGATTATAAAATTTTATTTTTTTAAAAATTATTATATTATTTTTCATTACTAATTTTATTTTATGATCTTAATACTATAAATTATCTAAATTTTCTAAATAATGTTAAGGAAAACAAAAAAAATATATTACTGGGCTTGCGATATATCAAAAAATAGTGGGGAAGGAATACTTGCAAATTCATTTATTTCTAATTCATCGAAAGAACTTAAAGCGTACACATTTATAAACCTTAACTTTAAAAACAAATTTCAAAAAAAAGACAAATATTCTCAAAATAATAAAATATATAATAGTATTTATCATAAATATGTATTTCCATTAATTGGGATACTTAAACTTTGGAATTTGTTTTTTAAAAAAAAAAAGGTTTGTTACATAAATTACCTTCCCTTATGGAATTTTTTATTATTTTTGCTTTTGCCACCAAATACAATTTTGGGACCAATTACTGGAACTGTAAGGCGAAAAAATTTTCTATTTTTATTTTTTGACTTAATGGAAATTATTAGTCTTTTAATAATAAAATATCGTTTTAATGAATTATATTTTTCTCATAACTTTTATTTTTTTAAATACAATTTAGAGAATAATAATTATCATAAAAATTATATTTTAAAAGATTTTAGGTTTAAAAAAAGAAAAAAACTGAAAAAATTTGATTTTATAATTTACTTTAGAAATCACTCCTACAAACATAAAAAATATTTTGAAGAAATTATAAAAAAATTAAATAAAAAAAATTATAAATTTGCAATAATTGGCGATAATATAAATATTAAAGGAAATAAAAATTTTGGTTATGTTTCTAGAAAAAAGGCACAATCGATAATATCGAGTTCAAAATTTGCAATAGCTAATCCAGAAAACTTATATAGTTATTTTGTTCAGGATTGTTTGAGTGCCCATCTAATTGTATTTTATAATTTTGATTTAAAAAAATATATAACTTTTGGTAAAAAATATTTAGTATCTATAAAGTTTAGATCTGTCCTATCAGATTTTAAAACAATGTATAATTTCGTTAAAAATTTTAAATAAATTATGAAATTTTGCTAATAATTACATAAATCAAGCATTTAATTCCATCTATGAAAGTTATTTTTTTTCCCTGTTTAGGAGTTCTAGGTTTAAATTCGATTGGAACTTCTAAATGAAATATTTTTTTTTTGAAAATTTTAATTAAAATTTCAAAATCTAAATCAAAGCCTTTTCTTGTAAAATTTATACTTTTTAAAGTGTTAGAGTCGAAAGCTTTAATTGAAGTGAAAGGGTCAGAGATTGATCTATTATAAAAAGCTAAAATAAATAAATTTATTAATTTACCTCCATATTTGCTTAAAAAAAGTGTTACAAAATTTTTTTTATATATTCTAGCTAATTGATCATCTAATATATTTTTTATCATCCTGCTACCAAGTACAACTTTGCTTTGATTCAATATTATTGGCTGCACTACCTTCTCAATATCATTTACCTCGTACTCATTGTCAGAGGGGAAAAATACAATTATATCTCCTTTGCTTTTATTAATTCCAAATTTTAAGGCCTCGCCTTTACCAGTTTTATTTAGTTTATAAAATTTGAATTCTTTAAATTTACTTATTACATTTATACTGCCATCGTCTGATCCACTATCAACTATAATTATTTCTAATACAAAATCTTTATATGAGAATTTTAAATTTTTTAATTTTGTCAAAACTTTGAAAATTGTTCTTTTTTCATTTAAACATGGGACGATGATACTTATTACTGATTTAGGAAGTTTTTTAATCAAATCCTTTTTATTTGATAAAAGAAAAATTTTATTTGCTAACCAATTTGGGTAGTGTAAACCTTCACCTTTTTCCCAATCTAAAAGAGTAAAATTTTTTTTTTTATCGAAAATTAAATAATTATCTTTTTTAAGTAAATTTTTATCGTCATCATCAAATTTATTTATAAGATAATAATTTATTAACTTACTATTACTAATCTTTTTTTTGAAATTTTTATTAAAAAAATAATTAAATTTTGAAATGATGCTCGATACATTTTCTTTGTAAATGTCATTATCTAAAAATATATTTGTAATTAAAAATTTTTTTGCTTTTGATCTTGATATAATATTTCTAATATCTTTTGTTATATAGCTTGGAAACAAAGAAGAATACTGAGTTCCAGGTCCATAAATAATAATATCTGATGTCAATAATTCCTGTTTAACAGTCTTATTTAATGGTGGAAAAACTTGTTTACTTTTTAAATATCCTAATTTTGAGCTAATATTACCTTTTTTTAAATCCTTAATTTTATTTTTAGATATTTTTTTTTTTAATAAAAAAATATCTTTCACAATAGCTTTTTGTTTATGACTTACCAATTCTCCTTCATCTGCTATGATTTTTCCGTTTTCAAGTATTACATTTAAAAATAGGTTAATCCCATTTGTAATGTTTAATACATTATTTTTTATATCTAGTAAATTTTGAACTTCCGTTAATGATTTGTTAAAATTTTTATTATTCTTTAAAAATAAACTAGCTATTAATATATTTCCTAAGGATAGATCAGGTAAACTCAAAGTTTTTTTTGATAAATAATAGTTGAGAAAAACTAATAAACAGGATTTCAAATATATAAATTTTTCATAAGACAAGCTATAAATTTCTAATTTTTCAATAAATTTATTTTTTTTGTTAAGACTCATCATTGATACAAAATCTTTTGTTGAAATATTATTTGGAAACCTAAAGTTTAAAATATTACTAAAAATTTTGCCATCGTTACTATTACTCTCAATTAAATGTGAAAAATTTTTTCTAAAATCGGAAGGTCCTAGAATTTCAGGTATGTACTTTCTTATTTCTCCCGTTGATTTGCCATCATCATATCCATTTACTAATATATTTAATTCAATTTCGTTTATTTTTGACAATAATTTGATGAAACGATCATTACCTGATCCTCCAGAAAATAAGGAAATTTTAGTTTTTCTTTTTTTTTGCATTTTCAAATGATTTTATTTTAATTACTTTGAATGGAACCATTTCCATTTTGGTGTCAAATTTTTTTGTAAAGAAATTACGAGCCTGTTTAAGAATTTTAATAGGATGAAAAAATAATTTTGTTAATAAAAAAATTGAATACATTATTAATCTTTCTCTTGATAATTTTTTATAATCTTTTCTCCATAATGGTGTAAAGGTTAAATCTGAAAAATTTTCAAAACCATCAAATTTTTTATAAATACTTGATCCTGGGATTGGTGTAATTATAAAAACTGCAATTTCATCTATTCCTTTTTTCGTTAAATCAAAAATCATTTTTTTTGTTTTTATTAGATCTTTGTTATCTTCACCTGGATAACCAATAACAAAACAAGCTTGGGTATAGATTTTTAATTCATTCATTTTCTTTACAGATTTTAAAGCATGATTGTAATTAAATGGTTTTTCAATACTTTTCATAACTTTTTCTGATCCACTTTCTGGAGAAATAGATACATAATTGCAACCAGATTTAGCTAACAAATTAATAGTTTGGTCATCTTTAATACTTTCAATTTTAGTTCCAGCAACTATTTTCCATTTAATTTTTAAATCTGCATCTATTAATAAATTACAAAATTCTTTTGTTCTCTTATCGTTTACAGTTGGATTTAAATCTTCAAAATGAAACTCTTTAATATCAAATTCTTTTTTCCAATATTTTATTTCCTCAATAATATTTATTGGGGATCTTGAACGCCATTTTCTCTCATTAGTTTTTGGAACAACACAAAAATTGCAAGGATATGGACATCCTCTAGACGTTAGTAGTGGTAAATATTTTTCACTAGACAAGGGACCATGTGCATAGCCTAAACTCCAATAATTTTTTATCGGAAATTCCTCCCATGCTGGAAAAGAGAGGTCGTCTAAATTATTTACAAAATTAATTTTTTCATTTTCAAAGTTTTTAGATAATACACCATTAATTTCCTTTAAATATTCCTTATTTTCTAAGTTATTATATAATTCTAAAGATGCATTTTCCAAATCTCCTATAATTATATAATCACATCCTAAATTTAAAAATTCATTTTTTATTTTGGATAATGAATATGCAGTAACAGCTTGAGAATTTTCTAATATAATTATTGGAATATTTTTATATATTTTTTTCAGGTATTTTATTATTTCAACGATAGACAAATGATTTGCTACCTGGTTAGCATAAATAAAAAAACAAGATGCATTATTTAAGTCGTTACTGTCGATATCGCTTATTTTTTTTCCAAAAATTAAATGTTGCTCACTCTCAGAGTGATTTTTTGGATCTAAGCCAAAAAGATCAATGACTTTCAAAGGAATTCTTTTTTTTTTAAAATGGGATACTAAATAAGCTAAAATAATTGGCATATAAATTATACCAGTTGTAAATTTATCATTTTTTTGAACACAAAGTTGTGGATTAATAAAAACTGCTGACATTCTAGTTAGTAAACCTATACCTGATTATTGTTATAAATGCCTTCAAAGCATCCATAAAATTAATTTTTTTACCCTCAGCTTTTGTCCTTGGAATATATTGTATTGGTACCTCAATAATTTTATAATTTTGTTTTATTAATTTTGCACTTATCTCATGATCAGCCTCAAAGCCGTTAGAATTAATTTTGTTGTCCTCAAAAAATTTTTTTGGATAAAGTTTATAACCAGTCAATGGATCACTAATGAATCTTTGATAAAGCAATAAAAATTGCAAAACAAATATTATATTCGCTATATACGAGGATATATTTTGCTTCCTATAAAATTTTGGAATTAAATTTAAATAAAAAGGTTTATACCTTGACCCATATACAGACATCTTTTTATTAATTTGAACATTATCAATCATTTTAATTATATCATTGGGATCATATTCAAGATCTCCATCTTGTATTATAATAAATTCACCTCTTGCCTGTTTAATTCCCGTTTGGACTGCTTTTCCTTTTCCAAAATTTTCTTGATTTATTAGTATCACTTTTTGAAATTTCTGTATAATTTCTTTACTTTTATCAGTAGATCCATCATTTATTACTATAATTTCTTTTGAAAATTTATTTGAGTTCGCATTAATCTGAATAATTCTTTCTAGTAATTTACCTATATTTTTTTCTTCGTTAAATACTGGAATAATAATTGAAACAAGTATCATAAAATATCCTCTAGAAAATTTATTCCAATAGTATCCTTATAACTACTTGCCTTTGTAAGATCAATTTTCTCAATCTTATTAATATAATAAAATGATTTTAGAAAATCAATTTCATTTGTTTTTTTTGAAATAATTAGTTTTTTTTTTATTAGTTTAATTAAATTTTTTTTTACAAAATTTGTATCGAATAAAAAAAAACCACAATCAGTATAACCAAACCTAATTTTTTTGTTAGTTTCCCTTGTCTGTACAATATCTAAGAAATTTTTTTTTTTATCTAGAAATACTTTTACATATGGTTTCTTTTTATAAAAAATCGGAAAAGTAAATAAAGAATTATTTTTTCTAAATTTTTGGATTGATTTGTTTATAGTATTCTCTGTTAAGTATATCTGATCTGACCACAATACTGCAGCAGATTTAGTTTTTACTTTTTTTAATCCTAATAATACTGCATGACCCATACCAATTGGACTTCTCTGAACAACAATTTTAATATTTTTAATTTTTTTTTTTTTTAAAATATTATTAATTTCAGGTTTATTATTATTATTAGAAATTATAATTATTTTATCTGAAAATTTTTTACATTTATTTATAATATGCTCAATAAAAGTTTTATTTTTGAATTTAAAAAAAATTTTACTTTTTTTTGATTTAAACCTAGTACTTTTGCCAGCAGCAGGTATTATAAAAGTGATTTTATTGTCAATCATTCTTTTTAAAAATAAACGTAGTTTGTCCTAAATTATATGGAACTGGAAAATGTTTAATGCCCATTAATTTAATTATTTTTTCAATCAAATAAACTGGTGGAAATATTTTTTTTGCTCTATATAAAATATATCCTAATTCAAGGTATTGAAAATGAGGAAATGAGTTTATATAAGAAAAATCATATTTATTTAAAATATTCTGAAGAGATTGTTTATTAAAATAGTACAAGTGAACATTTAAATAGAAGGGCCAGCTTTTTTTCATAAGTTTACAAGAAATACTATCAATATCTGGAACGTTAATAATGAGAATTGTATTTTTTTTAGACAACTCTTTAACCTTTAAAAGAGTTTGATCTAAATCAGTGACATGTTCTAAGACATCCCAAAAAGATATAAAATCAAATTTTTTTTGTTTTTTTATAGTATCAATTGACCCCTGATTTATATTCACATTGTAATTTTTTTTTCCAAAATTTACCATCCATTTACTTGGCTCATATCCCTCTTCATTAAATCCAATATCTTTAATTGATTTTAAAAAGGCTCCTGAAGCAGATCCTATATCAAGAAAACTCAAATTACTTATCTCTTTTATATCAATCAATTGAAGTATTTTTTTCATACTTTTTTTGAAAGTTTTGATTCTCCATTTATCTTGTTCAAGATGTTTATTATCTATATTTGTTTCATAAGATGAAAATATAATATCTGAATTAATTCTTGGATTTAAATAACTAAATTTGCAAGTATTGCACTCAACTAATTGATCAATTAATATATCATCACTCGAAGATTTATATACTTTAAGAATATCTTCTAAACTATGAATTTTTGAATAATCTGAATAGCTTAATATTTTATAAGAGTCATCGTTACATGAAGGACATCTTATTTTATCAAGATATTTTTTTATATCGAACATTGTTATAACAGTTTAATCTGCAATATGATAAAAAATGAATTATTTCAATGAATATTAGAAAAAACTTTAAAAATTCAAATATAATATTAATTATAATTTTATTATTGATAGCTCATTCAAATAAAGCATTTTATAACTTTTACGTTACGGCTAAAATACCCCTTAAAGAAAGATTGATAAGAACCTATGGTTATTGTGATAATGAAAGTTATGGTTTTATAAGCAAAATTTTTGAAGATCACTCCATAAAAGACAATATACAAATAATAAATGATAATCCTGACTTTACATTTAATAATAGTAATTGGTTCAAATATATAATCAATAAAAAGTACAATAAAAATAAATTAATTATTATCAACAATAAAAATGTAATTAATTTTGAAAATAATAATTATGTGAGTGTTGTTTTTGAAAATACTTATTATGGTAAATATAAAATAATAGAACAATTTGAAAATTGTTATTTTTTGAGTAAAAATGATTGAAGTATTAAATTTATTTTTTATATGTTGTATACTTTTTTTAATTTATAGTTTTCCTTCTAACAAGTTTGTTTTAAATAAATTAATAAATAAAAATATATTTTTATCTATTAATTTAAATTTTTTAATTATAACAAATATATTTTTTATACTTTCTTTCTTTGACGTAGATTTAAAATATTTATTTTATTTTTTTTTGTTAATATCTTTATTAAATTTATTTTTCTATGATTTTTCAAATGTTAAAAAAAACAAAATTTTGTTAATTTTTTTTGTTTTATATGTGGTTAGTTATTCTTTAATACTCTCATCTTCACCCATGTTAGAGTGGGATGCTGCAGTAAACTGGATTTTTAAGTCAATTAATTTTAAAAGTGGTTATAGTTTTAAAAACCTTGTAAATATTCCTGGTGTTATAGAATATCCACATTTGGGAACTTATTTATGGGCATTTACTTGGAAATTAAGTTTTATAGACAATGAGTATACAGGAAGAATTTTTTTTATTTTTGTCTACTTGATAAGTCTTTTCTTAGTTATTTCAGAATTTAAATCAAAAATAATAATTAAAATATTTATTTTATTTTTAATATTAACAATTAGTTATGATGATATTCTCTTATCAGGCTATCAGGAGCCTCTTATGTTTGCACTTTGTATTATTTTTGTTTATTTGCTAAAAAATAAAAATTTTAAAAACCAAAACTCTCTTAATCTTTTATTTATCTTTTTATGCTCAAACCTAATTTTATGGACAAAAAACGAAGGTACAATTATTTTAATTTTTTTAAGTACATTCATTATTTTAAAAAAAGAAATTTCAATAAGATATAAAACTTTACTTATTTTATCTTTTATTTTTTTAATTGTTTTAAAAAAATATATTTTTTTAGTTTATTTTGAAAATTTTTTCATAGGTTGGAAAGGTTATCAATTTCTTGAATTCCAAAATTTAATACAGCCAGATATTTTGATTAGAATTCCTTATTTACTTTTTCAGGTTTTAATTACTTTTTTTAAATATCCAGTTTATATAATTTTCATAATAGCTATTGGTTTATCAATGATAAAATATAAAAATAGTTTTATAGAAAATTTAAGTTTTATAATTTTTTTCATATTAAATATTTCTTTATCTGTTGCAATATTTTATTTTACAAACGATAGTAACTGGTTGTTTCATGCAAAAGTTGGTCTTGACAGAATACTATATCAAACTTCAGGAATATATTGGATCTTCATATTAGGATTTATAAATAGAACATTAATCTTAAAAAATAAAAATTAAACTTTTCTTCTTAATTCTTTGATTACATTTTGTTTTTCCTTCATTACTTTTTCATGAAAGGAGAAATTTTGATAATTTAATTTTTTTCTTTTTTCTAAACAATTATATAAATTATCGAAACTTGTTAATTTTGTTTGATATACTTTAGTGCTATTTTTATAAATTTTATTTTCATACAACAAAAATTTTTTCGTATATTTTTCTTGATACATTTTAATTTCTCTTTTTATTTTTTTTGAACAATTAAGTTTAATAAAAACTTCTAAATTTTTAAATAAATACTTAATAATTACTTTTTCATGAAAACTATTTTTTTTTTTACTATAACAGTTTTTTCTATAACAAACTTTGGGAATTTCTTAAACAAATACAAAATTAAAGATAATGGATGATCTAACCACTCATAAGAAAATTCAAATTCTTTTTGATAAAATTTTTTTATATTAGAGTAATCAAAAATTATTTTTTTTAATTTATTTTTTTTTATAACTTGTTTTGCTTTTGTTAAAATAGGATTAAATGTATCAATATAATCAACAAGTAAATATTTTTTTTTTAATAATTTTTTAATTTTATTAAGTTGTGAAAAATTTTTTAAAAAAGGTTTTTCAACTAATATTTTATTAACATAAGAAAATTTTTTAAGATAAAAATAATGTGTATTAACAGGGCTACATATATGTATTGACTTGATATTATTTTTGTTGATTCTATTAGATTTTATTTTTTTGTTTGTTTTAAAGTCTATGTATTTAAATCTTGTTTTGACAATAACTCTATATTTTTTTTTCTTTTCTAAGAAATTTAAAACTTTATTTCCCCATTTACCATTACCTACTATAAGATGATATTTCATTTATGAATAAAAAATTATCTATAATTGTTCCTGTTTACAATGAAATAAATACTCTTGAAATTGTAATAAAAAAATTAATTAAATTAAAGTTATATAATAATTTTGCTAAGGAAATAATAATTATAGATGATTGCTCTAATGATGGATCTAAGGAGCTAATAAAAAGTTTTGAAAAAACAACTGATAATATAACTTGTATATATAAAGATAAAAATAAAGGAAAGGGAGATTCTCAAAAAATTTCAAAAAAATATGTTTCTGGTGATTATGTTATAATTCAAGATGCAGACTTAGAATACGAACCAGAAGATATTAATAAATTATTAAAAATTGCAATAGATAATGATCAAAAGTTTGTCATTGGGTTTAGAAAAATGAAAACAACAATTAGGCATCCATATTTTTTTTTTAGAGAAACTGCTGTAGATTTTTTAACTTTTTTAATGAATGTCCTTTATGGCGTTAAATTAAAAGATTGTGCTTGTTGTTATCGGTTATTTAAAACAGATTTATGGAAGAATTTAGAAGGTAAGGCGAGCGAGTTTGAATATGATTTTAGTATTATATGTCAGGCAATTAAAAAAACAAAAGATATTGGTCAATGTGAAGTTTTTTATAAGTCAAGAAGCTATGAAGAAGGTAAAAAATGTACATGGGATGTAGGTTTTCACGCATTTAAAAGAATCTTGTTAGACAGATTTTTTTAAATAATTTTCAAATTTGGAAAAGGAATTATTATCTTAAATCTTCTTTTTTTGAATGATTTCTTTAATTTAAAAATGATAGATTCTGAAAAATTCCAAGCCAGAATTACAATATAATCAAATTTACTTTTGTGTAACTGTTCAAAATTAGTAATTTTTATATTTTTTCCTGGTGTAAGTTTTCCTTGTTTTAAGTTATTATCATCAACGATAAATTTAATATCTTTGTTACTCAAGTCAAAAACATATGTAAAAGTAGTTACTTTTGCTGGTGAACCATAGCCAACAAGAACTTTTTTATTTTTTTTTATGTTATTTACTAGCTTCTTAAGTTTTTTTTTATATTTCATAATATTTTTAAAATAATTATTAAATGTTTTCTTATTAAATAAACCTGATTTTTTTTCAATTTCAATTTGTTTTTTTATTTTTAATGAATTCGATCTTCTTCCCAAATGGCCTACATATACTCTTATTGATCCTCCTTGTGCTTTTATTAAATCAAAATCTAATACATCAAGTTTTAATGATCTAAAGAAATTAATTAATGGTTTTAAGGAATGATAAGACATATGTTCATGATAAATTGTGTCGAATGTCATTTTTTTAATTACATCTTTTAGATAAGAAACTTCAAATATGAATAAACCATCTTTATCAAGCAAGTTTTTTACACCCATTGCAAAATCCTTTAAATCTGGGACATGAGCAAATACATTATTAGCTGTTATTATTTTAAAATTTGTATATTTTTTTTTTAATTTGTGGCTATTTTTGTAATTAAAATAAATTGTATTTATATCAATTTTCTTTTCCAAATTATGAGATTTTAAATTTTTTGCAGGCTCTATTCCTACAACTTTTTTAAAACCTTTTTTAACAAAGAAATCAAGAAAGGTACCATCATTGCAAGCAATATCTAAAATTTTGTCTTTTTTCTTAATGAGTTTTTTCTTTTTAATAATTTTGTTTGCATAATTTTTAAAATGATTAACTAATACCTTTGAGGTTCCACTAACATACATGTAATGATCAAACATTATTTTTGGATTTACAAGATATTTAAGTTGAACGTGTTTACAGTTATCACACTGAATACAAACAAGTGGGGCAAAAAACTCTTCTTTCTTTGTAGCAATATAAGAATTAGCTAATGGAGTTGCTTTAAAATCTAAAATTGTTGAAACTTTTTTGCTATTACATAGGACACACCTACTTCTTATCCTGATTGCTCTATCACTAGAATCTGTTTTCATCATTCATGAAATTGATTCTAACTGTGTCCTCCTCGTAAGTTTTTTGATCTCTTGGATTTTTGCTCATAACCAGGATTTCAGTTTCTTCAGTATAAAACATGGCATGATCTATTTCTGGTCCTGTGAATAATAATTCACCTTTTTTAATAACTTTCTTTTTTATATTTTCTAAACCACTCGTTTTTTTAAAATAGTATTCAAATGATCCTTTTATCACATAAATATAGTGCCAATCAGTTTTGTGGTAATGATTTGCTCTCCAAGTGTTTGCTTTAGATATTATTAAAGATGCACTCTTCATGTTTAAATCACAAAGTGGCTGAATCATTCCTCTATCATCTTGATATCCTTTTGGTAATTCAATAACACCTTCTATAAATTCTTTTTTCATAAATTTTCAACAATTATTACTTTCTATACTATAAATTTCTTTACTTTCTATAGGAAAATTAATTAAAAAGTTTCTTACAGATTTTTTTGTATAAATTTCACCATTTTTCATAACTAAAAAACATTCTGGTATTTCTTTAAAATTATCCACTATTAAATATTTAATTGAGTTATCATTAACAAAATTAATCAAATTTTTATTATTTTTATTGTTATATAAGTTTAAAATTTTAATTGTCCTATTTGAAAATATATTTTTATTAAAAAATAGAGATGACCTATCTTGTGTCAAATCAATTAAATTTTCTTTTATTTTTAAATTTGAATAAGAATTAGAGTTAAAATAAGAATAAGAAAATCTATTTTTATAAGATTTACTATTAATGAGTATATTTTCATTATAATAAGAAACATAAATATAAGAAATGCTCAAAATAAATATTGAGATAAGTTGTGTATATATTAAAGACTTGTTGAAAATACCTTTATCCTGATAATAGTAAGCAAGAACCAGAAATGCTTCAAAATAATATCTTGGGAGTATTTGTCCAGTCATAAAAATTATGACGATTATAATTAGTGGTAAATAACAAAGTTTTCTAATTAATTTAAGTTTTGTCAACATTAATAGAAAGATTAATCCAAGTGAGCTTGATAATTCACTTACAGAAGTTGGAAAAAATGGTTTTAAATACAATTTTATATCATTTGGACTCATTAACCAACCCTCAGAACTTTTTAGGGATAATGTTAACGCTTTAAAATATTCTCTATCACTTCCTAAATATTGATCAAATAATGGTGCAAGAATATTCTGAAAATATATTTGCTTTATGAAAAATAGAGGAAAATAAATTATTAAAAACGCAATGAGAGAATATAGAACTATTATTTTAAATTTATTTAAGTTCATATATATAAAATAAAAATATAGAGGAGAGCATATCAAAATATATGACAGTTTTCCTGAGGAGTAAAAAACTAAAAGAAATACAAATGAAAAAATTTCAATTTTTTTTTTTAATTATTTTTTCGTAAGTAATTATAAATAATAATAAATACAATAAACCAAAAAAAAGTTGTAATTTTTGAGTAGATATAAAAAAAATAATTAATGGGCAAGAAAGCAATATAAATAAAAAATATTTATTTTTTTTTATAAAAAATAAAACAAAGATAAATAATGTTAATAAATTTAATTGAGATCCAAAATTATCAGATTTTAAAAAAGCTGATAAAACTAATAATATCTCCGTATTAGAAAAAATTGAAAATTCCAAATCACGCTGAATATTAATATTTGATAATCCGTTTAAATATAAAGTTGATGCCAAATTTTGATGGTACGAAATACTATCTGCATCAGTAATCGGTAAAATAGATATTAAAAATAAAGAAAATACGAAGCTAAATAATATTGTTGATTGTTTGTCTAGGTTAAAACTATTTTTAAAATGTGAAAATTCGAAAAAAGCAAAATTATAAGCTATGAATATTAACTTGAAAATTAATATTAATGACAAAATTTCATCAAAATATCTGTTGAGATCTAGTAAAATAATTATATTAATTAAAATTGAGTAGAGTGAAAAAATTAAAAAAAAAATAATTAAAATTAAATAATTTTGGAAAGCTACAACGTTTTTTTTTTTTAAATAAAATAATAAATTAAAACTAAAGGCTGAAGTAATTATTAAAAATATAAAGCTTGGAAGAAAATTTGAAAAGAAATTATCACTATAAAAACTGTAAAACATTAGATTTTGATGACATATAATAACTCTTATAACATGCTTGACAAGATAATAGCTAAATTGAGATCAATAGAGATGAAAAAAAATATTGTGCTAAAAGATAAAGTAATTTTAGATTTTGGTTGTGGGTCAAATTTTAATAAGCTTAAAATGATATATAAAGACTGTAAACACGTAATTGCAATAGACAGAACAGGAAATGATTTTAATGCAGATAAATTTTCTTATTTAAATTATCAAAATAGTCTTGATATATTAAATGAAAAAGTTAAAAAATTTCAGTTTGACATTATTATATTAACTGCTGTTATAGAGCATTTAGAGAAACCAGAAGAAGTATTAAATATTTTAAAATTAAGACTGAAAAAAGATGGTGTTATATTCTTGACTGCTCCAGCATGGAGAGCTAAAAAAATTCTAGAATTTATGGGGTATAAACTAAATATTATAAATGCAGATTTAGTTAGAGAACACAAAAGGTATTATGATAAATCTGAGTATGAGAAACTGTCAAATTTAATTAATATGAAAATTAAAAAATTTTATTTTTTTCAGTTTGGCTTAAATACTGTTTGTATTTTAAATTAATTTTTTTTTATAAAATTTCATTCTGATTGTGTTTTGATCAACCTTAATTTTATACTTTGAAATATTTTTTTTTAAGATTTTGACTTCATTTCTAAATGTTGAAAACTTAAAATTTTTGCCAAAATATTTATGAAAGTTACGAGATCCAACTAAATAATTTCTTTTATCAGAAAACTGTTTTTTAAATTTAATTAATTTTTTATCAATTTTAAGTATTTTAGATATTTTAAACGCTAAATCATTTATTTTTGAATTAAAACTTACTAGATTACAAATAAATGAAGGCATATTTTTTTTCTTAATTATTATGTCATATACCTTACATATATCTTTGATAGAAATAAATGGCCTAAACTGATTTCCATCCCCATCTATATAGATATTTTTTTTTTTACTTAAGTTCAGTACAAATATGTTAATAACGAGATCAAGTCTCATTACATTTGAAAAGCCAAATAATGTAGAATTTCTCAGAGAATTAACTTTAAAATTTTTATTTCTTAAATTAAAAATTTTACTCTCTGCTTTAAAATTTGCTTTAGCATAAGTACTTATTGGTCTCTTTTTTGAATTTTCAAAAACTTTTTTCTTATTAAAGCCATATACTGAACACGTTGAATTAAAAATATATCTTTTTACTCCAGCGGATTTTGCAA
>MDTG01404399.1_pt1 | contig 23191 bp, 18 predicted proteins | sample 811421 | NCBI WGS metagenome assembly MDTG01 (sample SAMN05326645, study PRJNA326480) | marine metagenome | isolation source: seawater | place: Pacific Ocean: South East | collected 2011
CATCATTCTCTCCGCCAACGATCATTGAGGGGATACGAGGCCGAATAGTCCATTCAAATATATTAGCGTGGAGTAGCGAGCGGAATTGGGTTAAGTACCCTTCCGGATTTAATTGCTTAGCAATTTCTACACCTTGTTTGATTATTTCCGGGTCTGCGCTCGGAGAACATGACCGTGGGACATGTAACCTAGCGAATCCTTCACTACCCAAATCATCTAATTCTCTTTCCCTCACCTGAATTGAACTACATCGTTCCTCGAACGAGGTAGTGCCCCCACCGGTAACCGGCTCAGCTAGAGTAAAAGATAACACACGGTCTCGAAAAGAACGATAGAGCGCCATTACCATAATCGCACCATATGAATGTCCCACCAGATGAGCTGATCTTATTTTTAAGGCATCCATGAAATTCATAATTAGCATGGCATAATCACCGGTCGATGGAATATCAATTTTCCATTTGTCAGATTCTCCGTAGCCAGGAGCATCCCATCCGATCACTCTGTATCGCTGCGAAAAAACTTCATATTGGGTCTTCCAATTTCCAGAATCACCGCCCATTCCATGGATAAAGATTAGGGCCTCCCCCTTGCCTTTCTCACGATAAGACAATTTAAGCTCTTTAAGGTTGACAAAGCTTCTATCAGGTAAAGACACCGTTAGCGTACACCCAACATAGATTTTAGACGATCCCAAAGCGATATTTTTATATCTGATAATTTTTTATCCTCTACCTGAGCTACTAATCTCTCAAAGAACTGCCCTACGACCAACTTGGTAGCCCCCTTCAACATACGCCCGCCTATGGAGGCAACCTTTCCGGTTATCAGCACCTCATAATCGTAACTCACAAGAGTTCCCCCCTCGTCTTCCGAAAGAATAACATGCCCGACCCCACTAGCAGCACCGAGGGGCCCAGATAGACCTCCCACCAATTTCGCTGACTTATGCTCATCTAAATCAGATAAACCCACTTCTGCAACGAAGCGACCTCTGACTGGACCAGCACCCAGGCTCACTTCAGCCCGGTATTTATTTTCTGCTATCAAGTCTAATTGGTGACACCCAGGTATAACTGCGGCAAGTTTCTTCGGGTCAAGCAAAGTTTCCCATACTTTAGGCGACGCTGCTGGAACAAGTGTTTGTCCTGCCCCGTCCAGTGCTCTTCCAGCACCTTTTTCTTCTGTTTTTTGCTGCCCTTCCCCCTCTGGAGCAGGCGTTTCTTCACCATGCAAAAGCTCACTTATTTTAGCTGGAGTTAGCGGAGGAAGAATATCATTTACATCCAATGCATCGCATACGGCATTCGCTATGCATGCCGGCGTTGACATGCAGTTCCCTTCCGCAGCTCCTTTTGCCCCCAACGGAGTAAATGGAGATGGATTTTCGACATGTAAAATTTCCGGTTCTGGAACCTCCATCGCAGTAGGAACTAAATAGTCAGCAAAAGTACCAGATAAAAAACTCCCATCCTCAGAATATGCGAATTGTTCATACATTGCTGCTCCAACTGCTTGGCCGAAAGATCCATAAACCTGACCTTTAACGATCATTGGGTTCATCATTTTACCAGGGTCATGCATCGTCACGTATTTGTCTATTTTGATTTCAGCAGTGTCAGGATCGATCTCTACACCGCAAAAATCAAAGACGAAACCGTAGGTAAGTGATGTGTTAATTCTATCGCGATCGTCAGGGGCTTTCAATTCTGGCGGAGCCCAAGTAGCTGTTTCACGCAATCCTCCTTCAACATCATCAGGCAACAATCCTGGTGACCAATGGGTTCCCCCAGCAGCGCGCTTAAAACTTAATGAATTATCACTGTTATCACGATCAAAAATTTTACCATCCGCAAATTCAATTTTGTCTTGAGTGATGTTGAGCAAGGGCGCGGAGATACGAGCAAGTTTTTCGCGAACTTTTTGAGCTGCCAAATGTGCAGCTACTGCTGTACCCGGTGAAAATCGGCAAGAATAAGTTCCAGCGGCAATAGACCATGGATCCTTGAGCGTATCGTGATCAGTTGCAACCTTAATCTCCTGCGGATGAAGTCCAAGTTGATCAGCAACAATTTGAGCGATCACAGTTCCGTGGCCCTGGCCCTGAGGTGTGGTGTCACTGGTCACAGAAACTGACCCAAGTGGATCTATATTTACAGTTGCCATAGAAACTGCGCCATCTTGTGACCCTTTCTTGGCGCGTTCAGCAGCAGGAACAATTGTAGAGAGATAACCCATGTTTGACATTCCTGGCTCAACGATTGCAGCATATCCGATGCCGTATTTTTTACCGGCTGCTCGAGCCTTGTCCCGCTTTAACAATAAATCAGAGAGCCTACCATCCTCTACTGCTTTCTCCACCGTAGCAGGATAATCTCCAGAGTCGTAAAGAGCCCCCGCCGGGGTCTGATATGGAAACACATCCGGCTCGAGTAAATTCCTACGAATAACCTCTAATGGATCAATCTTCAATTCAACAGCAACTTTGTGCATTAAACGCTCTATCGCGTAATATAACTGAGGCCCCCCAAAACCTCGCACCAATCCGGCGGGTGTTTTGTTTGTCATTACTAATTTATTTACGCACGCAATGTTTTTTACTTTGTAAGCACCACTGATAGCTCCATGCATTCTGTAAAGTGGACCTGGCATAGGTGATCGCAAATATGCCCCGTAGTCGTCAAGTTGTTCCAACCTAAGTCCAATAACCTCTCCATTGTTATTAACAGCTGCAGAAATATTAACAACTCGATTTGGTGCACTAGAGGCAGCTGTCAGGTGCTCCAAACGATCCTCAACCCACTTTATTGGACGACCTGTAATTTTTGAGCACAATCCCATTAGTACGATGTAAGGAAGCACAGCTTGTTTTACGCCAAAACTGCCGCCAGAATTAGCCGGCGTCCTCAGCCTTACATTCGGTTCAGGCACCCGTAGAGCCCTGGCTATTACCGGATGTCCGGTGTATGGACCCTGAAAATTTGAAAAAACATCATAACTGTCTTCGTCCGGAATGTATTCGACAACAGTAACAAATCCCTCGATTGGAGTTAGGGAGTTGCGAGGATAGTGAATTCGCAAATCAACTATCCTGTCCGCTTCCACGAAAGCAGTATCTGGATCGCCATATTTAAATTCCCTATCCGAAATCATATTGCTACCAGCCGCCTCATGTACCAAAGGGGATCCACCCTTTCCTGCCTCTTCTGGATTTAATACAGGAGTTGTAACTTGATATTTTACATGGATGTGCTCAAGAGCGTCTTCCGCCATGTACCTATCTCTGGCAATTACCACTGCCACGGCTTCACCAACAAACCGAACATAATCCACGGCTAACGCCCACTCTTGCAGTGGTTCTTTTACTATTAACAAATATGGATCGGAAATTTCTTTCAACTGCGCTCCCGTCACGACAGCAACTACTCCGGGCTGTTTTTCAGCATCCCTCACGTCTAAGTTTTCTATTCGGGCGCTAGCGTGGGGCGACCTCAAAATTGCAGCATACTGCGTCCCAGTGGCTACCGGGTAATGATCAGCGAACCTTGCGCGTCCGGTTAAAAGACGCTGATCCTCAATCCGTTCAAAAGGTTGCCCGACAAATTTACTCGATGCGGCCATTAATTAAACCTGACTAGAAGTTAATTCCAATTTTTTTTATATAACTAAGCATTGCTTCCAGACACTCCTGCGGCTTCTGTAATTGTAACAAATGACCTGTATTAGGTATGCACTCATATTCATAATCCATATCCTTTGCGAGTGCTTGGTTGGCAAACGCAGGCCCAGGGGCACCCGCTACATTAGGATCACAAGCTATTAACTTAAATGGACCTCCGATCATTTTTTTTGTAGGCCAAAGGTTAAGGGTCATTGCTTGCATATAAATTGATGCCTCATACTCTCTCGGGCAAGCCAACAACCAAGTTCCATCTTTTTCGTTTTTACGAAGCACCGCATGCGCCATAAGTTCGTGAGATCCAGCCACCCAAGTTGAATGCGCCCTGTTATTCTTATACTGTTTTGCTAGCTCTGTTGGATCACCAAAATGATTAGATCTCGAAAGAGCCCACTCGTTAAGTTTTGTTTCAAAATAATTCATCCTGTCGTATTCACGATGTCCACCCGGAGGTACGTTCGGAGGATCAAAAAGAATTAATGCATCCCATACAAATCCAATTTCGCAGGCATGTTTCATTGCAGTTCTTCCTGACATAGAATGAAACGCACCAATATTAGTCTTTTTACCGAGGCGTTCATTAACCTCAGAAAATATCCGATTTAAGTCAAGCACCATCTGAGCATAAGTGTGACCAGCCAAACCAGATGCTGCGAGTGGATTTTGACCATGGTTACGAGAATCAAAAACGACAACTTCAAAATATTTTAAAAGCTTTCCCCAAAAGGGATAATAACCATCAACAGCAAATCCATTACCATTACCAAAAAATATGCGCGGCCCGTTATCATTGCCGTGAACACGCACACTAATAATGGCACCGTCACCCATACTTAATTCGATTTTTTTATTTGGTACTGGAACAACAAATGTCATATTTATTCCTGTTATCCTAATTGTTTCGCTAATTTGTGCTCGTTTTCACTCATGTAAAGCATTTAAAAGAGAAAAGCACCCCCCGAGCGTCTATACCTAAGAATGATTTAGCTTTAAACTAGTGTTTTATGTCCTTTCTTTTTCTTGTGGGCTTAAGCTGCCTGACCCTTGTTCTCAATACAATGGCATTCATGACCATTACACCAGTGCTGCCTGACTTACTAATTGAATGGCAGCTGACAGAAAGTGAGGCGGGGCTACTCGGAGGAGCATTTTTTATCGGTTATGTTACAGCTGTGCCAATTCTTGTACCCCTCACTGATCGTATTTTACCAAAGAAAGTATATGTAATTTCAGGAATAATCGGTGCTCTTTCCTGTTTCGGTTTTGCATTTATGGCCAATGAACTTTTCAGTGGGGTTTTTTTTCGCATTTTAACAGGTATCGGTGTTGCAGGCACCTACATGCCAGCACTCAAAGCGATGGCAGATGACTTAGACGAGCCCTATCGCACACGTGCAGCAAGTTTCTACACCTCAACCTATGCGGTCGGCACCGCTGCTTCAATCCTCTCCGGCGGGATATTTTGTGATTTGCTAGACTGGCGATGGGCTTTTATTGCGGCGGGGGTAGGAATTATTGCAGGAACATTAATTGGGTCTTGGGCATTACCAAATGGAAAAGTCTCAGATAAACCGATAAAACAAATCACAGCTTTTCAACGTGCCTTTCGGAACAAGGCTGCAATGGTAAATATCGCAGCGTATTTTGGACACCTCTGGGAAGTGTTTTCCAATCGTGTTTGGATTGTCTCATTTTTCGTTATGGCGGAATCATATCAAGGATCTAACTTTGTATTGACTGCCGCAGGTGTAGCAACATTAGTAGCGCTTAGCGGCGTGCCCGTGAGCATGTGGTGCGGAGAAGCAATACAGATTTTCGGTAAAAACAAAATTTTAAACCTAATTATGATTGGATCACTTATAGTTGGAATTACTGTAGCATTTACAACTTCTGCTCCACTGTGGGTGATTGCTTCATTATCAATTCTATATGGAATTTTTTCATATGCTGACACTGGACCTTTAAACGCGATTACGGTCTCGCTAGCAGAGCCAGATGTGCGAGGTGCAACAATGGCAATACACGCATGTACGGGTTTTGTTGGCGGAATTCTGGGGGCACTAGCAATAGGAATGACACTGCAAATCAGTGGTGGTTTCTTCTCACCCGAGGCTTGGAAATACGCATTCTTAGTGATGGTATTTGGCTCAGCTTTTGGACTGTTTGTAAGATGGAAATTTAAATCTGATTAAACTGAACAAACTCAGTTTTTGTGCGAAGTTACAAACAATAATCTTTTTTAATTTTTGCTAAGAAGATTTAAAGTACTCTTGCCAGAAAGCACTCTGATATTACTGGTTTTTTCTTTTATCTTATTTATATGATAGTTCGAAAACCATTTCTTTCTTTTTCAATTGGTCCGTAAAAGGGACTAAGAAAATGAGCCGGTAATATAATTGCACCAGTGCCAGAAAAACGTGTAAGCATATCCCAACGATATTTAGCGGACAAAATTGGGTCCTCACAAAATGCTGAGGACCAATTCGGATAACGCACTTGCACTGGATGATGCATCACGTCGCCACAAACAATTGCTTCACGCCCTCCTTCTTCAACATGCAAAATAATAGAACCGGGCGTATGCCCGTAGGCTGGCTCAAAATTCAATCCCGTTTCGATCTGATAATTACTGTCAACTAATTTTCCCTGACCAGACTGCATTATAGGCAGAACACTATCTTCGTATGAACCGAGAAGAATTGGGCTTGAACTGTTTTTCTGTTCTTTAATCCAAAAATCATATTCTGATTCTGCAAAAAGATATTGCGCATTTGGAAACGTTGGCACCCAGTCACCATTATCCATAATCGTATTCCATCCAACATGATCTGCATGCAGGTGGGTACACATCACTATGTCGACATCTTCCGGCTTTACGCCTCGAGCGCTCAGGTTGTTCAAAAATGGTCCATCGCGAAGATGCCAATCAACACGATTCGGACGGTTTTTACCATTCCCACAGCAAGTGTCTACAAGAATCGTATATTTGTGCGATCTAATTAAAAACGAATGGAAACTTAGAGAGAGATCAAGAGTACCCGGGGTTATCAAACGTGAACCCATTTCTTCTACTAATTTTGAAAGAACCTTAGGATCCGCGTCCGGTATCATTGAACCGTAGGGATAACTCAGTCGTTCTAAATCAACAACACGATCAATCTTGAAATTACCAACATTACAATTAGCGTTTTCGTGATCCCAAATACTTTCAGTCATTATTTCACTCGTTAGAAATCATGGCAAAAGTTACATTCTACATAGAGGTACAATCTAGATCTTAAACGCATTGCCATGCAAAAACCAAATTAGTTTCGTCAAATTCTAATGAAAAAAATTCCAAATATGTACATTTATACCTGGCGGTTCCGAAATACTAGCACAGAAATTAAGTATAATTCTTCCGAGGCGATATAATCCTACTAAAAAACCGTCACACAGAACATCGATGTAATTGCCTGCACTACGCCCGCTAAATAATTTTTTTGCATGCGATTGAATTTGATAAGAGCAAGCTTTAATGGCACATTAAAAATTTGATATCTTTACAGGATTCCAGCTATCAGTATTAGAAATTTTGAAAAACCCGACATAACTCTAACCATAATCATTCCTAAACTATACTCAGACTCAACAAAGTTTCTGGAGAAAAAATGTCAAATTTATCTTCTTCACCATCCAAAAATCAGGTTGGTTTAGCCTTTTTAATAATGGGTATTTTTTCATATGGATGGTTGTGGCCTGTCATGCGCGCGGGCGTGGAATATTTACCACCATTGTGGTTTGCATTTATTCGAGTCTTTTTAGGGTTCGTTGTTTTGATGGCCGTGCTTGCCGTACAAGGAAAACTAAAGTTGCCCACTCGTTCAGACCTCCCTGCAATACTCAGCGTTGGAATATGCATGATGGGTTTATACGTCTCTCTGGTGCACACCGCAATGGATTACATCCCTGCAGGTCGCGGCGCACTTTTAGGTTATTTAACTCCCCTTTTCGTCACGCCAGTTGCAATTATTTTCTTAAAAGAAAAAATGACTACCATTAAAGGTATAGGCTTGCTCATGGGTCTTGGGGGGCTTGGGTTTTTATTCAATCCACTTGACTTTAACTGGAGAGACAATGATGCCATTTTTGGCAGTGGACTCTGCTTGATAGCAGCGATATCTTGGTCTGTTGCTATTTTGCAAATGCGAGTGCACAAATGGAATCTTACCCCCCTTCAACTTGGTCCATGGCAACTGCTTCTCGCGACACTCGTAACCTTACCTTTTGCAATTTTTGTCGAGGATACACGTCAATTTGATGTTAATACGCAATCGACACTTCTTATTTTATATGCCGGGGTTTTTGGGACAGCAATTGCAATGTGGTCGGTAGCTAATTCTATAAGAAGCATAGGTGCAGTTACCACCTCAATTGGACTTCTTGGGGGGCCTGTTGTAGCAATATCCACATCCGTATTGCTACTGGGCGAAAAACTTTCTATTTCGTTAATCACCGGTTTAATCCTTATTTTAAGTGGTATAGTGCTAGTGACATGGCCATCCTCAAAGAGGAAATGAGTATTAATCTCCCAGCCACTTTTCTAATGGTAATTTTTTTTTAATCCAACCAGAACCGGACAGAGCGTTACCTAACATACCTTCCGACAAATTTATCACTCTCCTATAACCCGCAGCATACAAGGCTGCTGCAGCCCTCTTTGAGCGCACGCCTGAAGCGCAAATTACTGCAATCTTTTTACTTAAATCTCTATTTGTTTTCTTCATTACTTGATCTACAAAACCCTCTATTCCCCTCCTGTCGTGTATTGTGATTGGTTTACTTCCTATGGGAATACCTGTGGTTTTCCACTCGCTAATGGATCTGACATCTATCAAAATAAGCTTATCATGTTTTAATTCCTCATAAGCCATGTCAGCGGTCATTTCCGTCACTTGCGCATTGGAAATACCAGCCCATGCCAAGAATAAAGTGGCTAAGAATAATCTGCACATTAAATCTAGCAGAGGCGGAAGCACAATTTTACCTGATGGTATTGAGGTATACATGAAAAATCTGCTTCTTTGGTTTTGTTAAGCGGGTACACATCGTTCATATTAGAGGGTGAATTACTACTCTCAAAAAGTTTTAGAGTATAACAAAAATTCTTTTTCGTTTCTTATAGTAAGAAACTTTTTAGATTGCTTTAATAAAGAAATTCACAGTCCAATTCAACCTGCTCCTGTCATGTGCACCTGCTGTAATCAAACGACCATTCTTTTGCGGAGAATCAGAGGCTTCTGGCCAGGTCCTTGTATTGGGAATACTCTCGAATACTAAACAACACCCTAGCCACCTCTGGATCTCACAGTGCAATTGGAAAGATTTTCTTTATCATAATTAATGCAAAATTTTCTGCATATTTTATACCCACGGCCACCCGCTCTAACGATCTTAAAATTATATCGACAACCAAAAATTTGCTAGCTGTATGCCAATGATTACACAACCCCAGCCACTCCAATGCTATATATTTTTTATCAGACTATGAAACACCAGATGCTAATTCCACAACTTTCTCTGCTGGGTCAGCCCCCCTCGATGCGAACAGTACATGTCGCAATAAGTTTATTTCCAGCCCTCACCACGCAATTTATATTCCATAGACTATAATAGTATAAATCCTTAAGTTGCCTTCACCTGCAAGAGGTGTGATTCAGAAACATCGAGACATCATTTTACATCTGGGAGACTTATTATTTTACATCTGGGAGACTTATTAATCGTATGCATCTGCATTCTTATGACCTACTCCGCAGCACGGACCTTTATTTTCATTTCGCCGATAAATTTACAATTGCAACGCATTTCATCACCTGGCTGTATTTCAGATACCCCTGGCGGCGATCCAGTAAACAAAACATCCCCAGGATATATGGTATAAAATTCTGATGCAAACTCGATCAATCGTTGAATATCAAATATCAATCCCTCTGTGTGAGCATCTTGCTGCAACTTTCCATTGAGATGCACCGTAAATGGTACATTATTTGGATCCGGAATTTCATCAGTTGTTACAAAGTAAGGTCCGAGTGGCGCATAGCCATCACACGATTTTCTAAATGATCGATCCTCCACCCCTCGAACGGTCATATCTAACCCCAAAGTGTAACCAGCAATATACTCCATCGCATCTTGTCGTTTTATCCGACTTCCCTGCTTTCCGATTATAATCACAAATTCAACTTCGTGATCGTTACGTCGATCGGGAAAACGGATTGCAACCCCCTCACTTTCACCAACCATGGCAGTATTAGATTTTAAAAAAATTCCCTGATTGCTTATTCCATTTGGCCTCTTTACCCCACGCACCTCTCCTGTAATATGTGGTTGTGCGGCCATCTCCTCTACATGGGCCTGATAATTAACCGGGGCCGCCATTATCTTCCCTGGGCGCGCTACAGGCGATAATAAATTTATTTCTTCACGTGAAATCGGTTGGTAAATTCGAACCGCATCTTCTAAATTACCACGGATTTCTGGCAATGCAGCAATCACAGGGTCACCTTTAAAGTCATATCGAACCCGTGAACGAACATTATTTTGAATTTCAGTAACATCGTAGATAAACTCATCTTGCACTACCCCTAGACGATCGTCATTATAACGACAAAGTTTCATAATTTATTCCTTAAATTCAATAATTATGCTGAAGGTTAAAAGTTATTTGGGCAATGGTAGCTTACAAATCCACAACCTGTTGCCCAAGCATTTATTGCCTGATAGGTGAGCAATTCTGGTTTCCACATAGTAGCGGCACCGGCAACAGCAATCCAAGATCTAATCTCATGTCCGCCTGTACCTGATGAGGAGATTTTATCATGTGAATAATTTAATAAAATATCTACATCGTTTTGTATAATATCGTGCAAAAACTGCTTATCAAATCGTTCATTGATAATTCCATGCTCCGCCTCTCCGGGCCAATGTGACAAACCACCTGTTCCAATAATGGCTACTTTTTTCTCATTTTTATCCGCAACCTCTCTAATTACCCTCCCGAATTCGAAACATCTTTTTGGTGACGGCATGGGATCACACAAAGCGTTAAAAATGATTGGGACAATGGGAATACGACCATCCGGTATCAAAAAATTAATTGGCAAAACTACTCCGTGATCAAAATCTAATTCGTTTGAAAAACTTATTTCAAATCCCTCATCGTAGCACCCCTGCAGCAGCGTATTTGCGAAAGCGCTGTCACCAGAAATCGATTTCCGTTCTATGTTTAACCAAGGCTCTACCGGCCCCATGTGCTGAGTTCCTACGCCTATACAAAAGGCCGGCATGTTATTTAAAAAGAAATTAGCAAAATGTTCTGGAGCAATAACTACAAGTACTTCAGCTCCTGAGTCTTTAAGACCTTCTTTAAGTTTGTTGAAAGCCCCAAGTACAGCGTCCCTCTGTTTTTTTGGCGCCGCCTCAGGCCATGCAGTAATTCCAGGCGTGTGACTGGCTGAGCAAGCAAAAACTAGTGGCATTATATAAGTTCTCCTGTCTGCGGGTCGGCACGAAGCGAACATGCTTTTCTCAAAGCATCGAGATATTCTGTTTCACTGACTTTATGCAACAAACTAAAAGGCCTTAATATCAGCCCATGTACACCCGCCGCATATAGTTGGCCGTAATTTCGTTCTAAAACTGCTCTACGCTCGTTGGCTGAGAGTGCATAATTAAGTGAAAAACCTTCGTCGTCTTTAAAAAAAGCCTCTCGCGAGACAGGATCACGATTTACATCACAAACTAATTTTTGCAGTTCATAAAGACTCATAAACGCTTTTCTCCACGAGTTTTCAATAAATTAATGATGAGTGTAAACTAATTTTCTTCAGAATAAAATTACCCAAACCACAAAAATCATTTGTAGCAACAGAGAGAAAACATACAACTTTCATCCAACATGGCTTGGAATTTTTAAGGCATAGGAATACTATGCTTGGTGCGTAGCCCATGTGCAGGAGGCAGCCATGAATAACGTATCGATAAGCACCCTTCGGAGCATTGAATATTCGGTTCCTGATTTAACTAAAACTAGTCGTTTCTACGAAAAAATATGGAAACTAGAACCGGTTGCGCAAGAAAATGGGGCGCTATATTTCCGTGCCACCGGTTCAGAACATCATTGTGTTGTGCTTCACATGGGGGCTACGGCTGGAGTAAAAAAGATCAACTTTGGCGCGAAGGATAAAAAAACAGTCGATGCAATTTACCAACGTCTTAGGGGTTTAAAAATACATGTATCCAAAGCCCCGACTCCACTATTAACCCCAGGTGGCGGTTACGGTTTTTCATTTCGAGACCCTGATGGCATAGCGTATGAGGTTGCAAGTGACGTTATACAACACAAACAATCATATATGTCTAATGACCGACCTTTTAAACTTAGTCACGTGGTTATAAATTCTGATCGCATATCCCAGCAAACCGAATGGTTTTGTGATGCACTCGGCTTCAAATTAAGCGACCAAACCGAAATTATGAATTTTATTCGTTGTAGTTCCGACCATCACAGTATAGCTCTCGCTCGCTCAAATGGCGTCAGCCTGAACCACACAGCATGGGAAATGCCAGATTTTAATGCGCTGATGACCGGGGTAGGTCGTCTTAGACATTGCGGATTTGAGGTTGACTGGGGCGTAGGACGCCATGGACCAGGAAATAATATTTTTTCATATTTCCGAGAACCAAACGGACTGGTTGTGGAATACACTGCCGAAGTTGAGCAGGTCGGAGAAGATTATAAGGCTGGAACACCGGAGGAATGGGCAACTCGTCGCAGAAAAAATGAGATGTGGGGTAATGCGGATCTACCATCAACATCTATGCGAAAAAGCATGCATGGGAATCTAGTACCTCCAAAGGTTGAATTTTGAGGGTTAATTGATAAGCGCATTTATTTTTTACATCATTGCACTAAAACCCCCATCAACGACTAAATTTTCTCCGTAAATAAATTTTGCCTCATCGCTAGCGAGAAATAATACCGCCTGAGCTAACTCTCGGGGTGTTCCAGCCCGGCCCACAAGGTTAGGAACAGAACGTGCTGGATCAAATTCTTCCTGCCCAACTGGTGATCCGATTTTATTAGGAACTACTGAATTCACTCGAATATTCTTGGGAGCAAGTTGAACAGCCAATCCCCGCATCAAATTAGCAACCCCGCCCTTTGCTGCAGCATAGGCTATAGCACTGTCACGACCCTGAAAACCTGACGTCGAACCAATGTTAACAATCGCACCGCCATTACCCTGCTCAATCATTTGTTCGGCGACGTATTTGCAAGTAAGAAATTGACTCGTAAGAGTTACAGCCAGAACTTTATTAAAGTCATTAAGTGTACAATCAAAAATATTTTTATTGTCTGAAATAGCAACATTATTTACCAAAATATCAATACTACCGTATGCATTTACAGCAATTGCAATCATTTCCTTTACAGATTTCTCCTCAGACACATCTGCGCAAACGAAAATTGCTGCGCCTTTACAGCGATGATTAATTTCTTCAGCAGTTCTATTTCCCCTTTCCGGATCAAAATCCACTACTACCGCTTTCGCTCCTTCTTCTGCAAATAAAGACGCCGTCTGTTCACCTATGTTTCGGCCTGCACCAGTAATAATTGCAACTTTATCTTTTAGTCTCATATCAACCCCCCATCGGAATTCGAAATTTTTAAATATGTAACTCGATTGAAGCAGCGCATAGAATAGCTGTCAAATTACCTTAAACTTTAAACCGATGGGGTTTCCCTAAACAGCCGTAGTGCTATACTTCGATTATCGGCATATAATTTCTGATATTCACAATTGAGTATTTAAAAGGTAATTCTGCGGAGGGAATTATGGATGACACTCGTGTTTCATCACTTTCAAACGATCAGGTAAGTTATCGAGGCTTAAGAGAATGGATAGAGACAGTTGATGGTCTTGGAGAACTGCTTCGTGTCAATAACGCAAGCTGGGATGCTGAAATGGGCAGCATTACGCAGATGCTTACTGAAAAAAGTCGAGGTAACGCACCTGCTATATTGTTTGACAATGTTCCCGGATATGAAGAAGGCTACAGGACACTCTATGGATCTCTCTCATCAGTTAAGCGAGTAGCTCTAACGCTGGGACTTCCGCTCGAACATGAGCGTAAAGCCGATATTGTTCAACGTTATTATGATCGAATGCAAAATATGAAATTGATACCTCCTGAGATGGTGGATACCGGACCAGTTTTAGAAAATATATTGACAGGGGATTCCATTAATGTGCTTAAATTTCCTGTACCGCGACATCACGAACAGGATAAAGCGCGATACATTGGCACTGCTAACTGCGTTATCAGCCAGGATCCAGACGATGGTTCATATAATCTGGGCACTTATCGAAATCAGGTCTACGATGCAAAAACCATCGGATGCCAGATAACCGAAGGCAAACATGGTAGGATACATCGCGATAAATATTTCGAGCGCGGTGAAGAATGCAAATTCGCAATACTTGTGGGTATGGATCCGCTGCTTTACATGCTCTCAGCAAGTCCGTTACCGGAAGATGTTTCAGAGCTTGATTTCGCTGGCGGCCTCCGGGGTGAAGCAATTCGCTGCGTAAAGGGTCCATACACAGGGTTCCCGATTCCTGCCGATGCAGAGATCGTAATTGAAGGAGTGGCTCGTCCGGGTAAGGTTAAAGAAGAGGGACCATTTGGCGAATGGATGGGATATTATTCAGACGACTCAGTGCCGCGGCCGTATGTGGAAGTCAAAACCATCCTACATCGGAATGATCCTATTATCACATGTGCACCACAACATAAACCTGTAGATGAGACCGGTTTGTTAAAGGGTATTGCTGGTTCTGCAGAAATTTGGAGAGCACTGGAAGCCTGCGGTCTTCCAGATATTTTAGGTGTTTGGAACCATGAGGGTGGCCCAGCCACACGTTTTACTGCGATCCAGATTAAACAACGCTACCCTGGCCATTCGAGAAACGTTCTTCATGTAGCGTCAAATTGTCAGGGTGGAGCTTACGCAGGAAAGTGGACAGTTGTAGTAGACGAAGACATAGATGCGGGCGACCTTGATCAAGTGCTTTGGGCGATGTCGACCAGATTTGATCCGGATACTGACGTGGACATTATTAAGAAAGCATGGGCTTCGAAGCGAGACCCTCTTTATCTACCGGGAAATTTTAACAATCGTATTCTAATAGATGCCTGTATACCTTATGATCAATTACTAAAAGGGGTTTTTCCGCCGGTTGTTGATGTAAGTAATAAACTTCGAAAGCAAATTCGGGAAAAATTCAGCCACTTGCCTTTTCCACAGGACTAATCCTTAGTAATATTAACAAGGTCGCGAGAGGTACAATATAAAAACACCAATTTCAATATTTAGAGGTAAAAATAGAAGGATATGGACGTGCACGACCTAGGCTTCGAACATTTACATATGAGCCCGGAGGAACAATCAGAACTCGCTGAAGCCATCTGGGAACAGGACAACGTAGAGCTTACAACGGTAGGTGTAGATGTTGGTTCTTCAACTTCACATCTTATGTTCTCCAAAGTTCACCTTCAACGGCTCATGGAGGGTTTATCCAGCCGGTTTGTGGTTGTTAATCGTGAGGTGATTTGGCGTTCGCCGATTTTACTCACTCCGTATCGGTCTGATTATACGATTGATGCTGATGAATTATCTCGCTTCTTCAACAACGCTTATTCAGAGGCAAAGCTCAAACCAGATGACATCGATACTGGGGCCGTCATATTAACCGGCGAGGCTTTGAAACGAAACAACGCAAGAGCTATTGCTGATCTATTTGCCGACAAATCAGGAAAATTTGTTTGCGCATCTGCAGGACACCACCTTGAGTCTTTAATGGCTGCAAACGGCTCTGGTGCGGTTGCACTGTCGAGAAAAGAAAATTTTACAGTGCTGAATATAGATGTAGGAGGTGGCACTGTAAAACTCGCCCTTTGCGAAAAGGGAAAACTAACCGCCACTAGTGCTTTTGCTGTCGGAGGTCGTCTAATTGCATTCGACGGAGATTCAAATATGGTTCGAATTGAAGGACCAGCCGAGCAAGTAGCAAAGGATTTGGGAATTAGACTCGAAATTGGAAAAACACTTTCAGTTGAAAACCGAAAAAAAATAGTTACCCGAATGGTAGAGGTTGTAATAGCATACGCGAACAGAGAGGCAGATAATGACCCTCTATGCGAAGAGCTGCGTCTCACAGAACATTTGCCTAAGGAAACAGAGATAAATGCAATAACTTTTTCTGGCGGAGTTTCTGAATTTATATATGGAAGGGAGGAAAATGACAGGGGAGATTTAGGAAAATCCCTTGCACATGAAATACGACATGCACTAGGGCATAAGAAAATTGATAAAAAAGTTTATGACCCTGGCGCTGGTATTAGGGCAACTGTCGTTGGAGCGTCACAATTTACTGTTCAGGTGAGTGGAAATACAATTTTCATTTCAAATCCCAAAATGCTTCCCGTACGCAACATTCCCGTCGCATATTTAGCTTGTGATGTCACAGGTGATTTTAAAAGACAAGACGTCTCTAAAGCCATCGCCCAAGCGATAGAGCGCTTGGACATGACTGATGGGGAAACCGAGTTGGCTGTTGCATTTCGCTGGGGTGGGGACCCTTTGCACTCGAGACTTTATGAACTGGCTACGGGAATTTGTGATGGCCTTCCCAAAACGGTTTCTAACGCAAATATACCACTAATAATCGTTATGGACGGTGATGCAGGCCGCACGTTAGGAAATATACTCACCAAAGAATTAAATGTAAAAGGGGAAGTGATCTCAGTCGACAACGTTCAACTAAATGATTTTGATTTTATAGATATCGGGGAACAAATGGAAACAACTCAGGTGGTGCCACTGATTATAAAATCACTCCTTTTTTCTCAGCCCGGGCGGCAGGTATAAAAATATTTCGATGAGTGAATTCCGTTTGTTTCACCTTCCAGATTGTCCTACTAAATCAATGCCAGGCAATCGTGGAGAACAAGTCCCGCTGATTGATGGTAATTGCGGGGCAAAAAAAATTGATGTCCATTTTAATCGGCTAGCTGCAGGTGAACCAGGAGGTCTTTACCATTTCCATACAAACTCTGACAACGTATACATAGTTAAATCAGGCAAAGGACAATTAATTGTTGAAGACAATGAATACATCATTGGTGAGGACGACATAATATATATACCGGCGGGGCAACGTCATTCACTTAAAAATGCCTCTAGCTCTGAACCGTTTGAAATTTTTGAAATCTACACCCCGGCTGGAAAAGCATTTGATTTTATTGTTGATGGTAGAGATATAGGAATTGGTTAAATGAAAAGCTGATGTTTAACTCTTTTTTATCAGCAATTAATCGCGTGTAACTGTTAAATCGCAAGTGTATAGGATATACAATAACCTCCAAAAAAAAATCACAGGAAATAGCATATGAGCAAAAACATCCCTATCACACTAGCGTGTGGCGACTATGCTATTACACAGCCACTCATGGATGGAAGCGTGAAAGCTGACGGTATTGACCTTACTGTTGTAACTGATATGGACTCCACCACTCGTCACTGGCGCTTTTTTAACAATGAAGAATTTGATATTGCCGAGGCATCTTGTTCAACTTATCTCGTTGCCAAAGATCAGGGTTTACCTTTTGATGCGATTCCGGTTTATCTACACCGCCGTTTTCGGCATGGATTTGTTTTTGTAAACACCAGCGCCGGAATAAAAGACCCAAAAGATTTAATTGGTAAAAAAGTAGGCATTAAGCATTGGCAGGTTACAGCTATTCTCTGGATGAGAGGAATTCTTGAGCACGAATATGGGGTACCGCATCGGTCTATCAAATGGTACCAAGAGCTTGATCAAGATATTCCGGTAAGATTACCAGGCGATATCAAATTACAAACCCTATCCAATAACCAGTCGGTCGAAACCATGCTCGTAGAAGGTGAATTAGATGCTTGCATACATTCATCTATTATCAAGCCCTTTTTACGAGGCGACTCCCGGGTAGCACGCCTTTGGCCCAATTTTAAAGAGGAAGAAGTAACCTTCTTTAAAAAAACTGGAATGTTTCCCATTATGCACATATTGGGTATTAAAAGAAATATAACAGATCAATATCCTTGGGTGCCGATTAATATTTATCGCGCTTTAAACAAGGCTAAAGACATTGCGTTAAAAAAACTAATAAACCCAAGGATTGTTCCACTTGCGTGGTACCGAGAGTTCTGGGAAGAACAACAGAAACTTTTGGGTGATGATCCCTGGGAATATGGGTTGAGTAACCAAAACAGAAAGACATTGCAAAACATGATACAATACTCAAAAGAGCAAGCGTTGATTAAACGTAATCTATCAGTTGATGAACTTTTTCTAAACATGGATCAGGGTAGAAAACGTGGTGTCTAAAAAATTAATAACCACTTAAACTCAAGATTTCCAAGTTTGGCACCCTAAAAATATGAACAAAGATAATTAACCTAGATCTTATAAGTTTCCCTGTTAAATTAAACTAAGAAATTTTATTAGAAAAAAGTGAATATTGCTTAAGTGATTATTTTCCCATTATCTAAAATTCTAATATGCCCGAAATGATTGACATCACAGTTCCTTACACAGTGGATTTGCCACTTTGGCCAGGAGATCCAAAACCACGCATGGATTTTATAAAGTGTATTTCAAACGGAAGTCGCTGCAATGTTTCTAGAATCGAAGCCGGCGTCCATTTTGGCACGCATCTTGATGCTCCTTGCCACTTTATTGAGGGCGGGAAGAGCGTTGATGAGCTTGACCTCGCAGTGTTAGTAGGAGAATGCATCCTAATTGAAGTATCTGATGTGCAGGCGATAACAACCCAACATCTTCAAAATGCGGCCATTCCACCGGGGACTGAGAGACTTCTTATAAAAACGAAAAATTCACAACTTTGGGCAAACCCAAAGCACAAGTTCAAGAGGGATTTTGCAGCAATCACACCTGATGCGGCAAAATGGATCGTTGAAAACAAAATAAAGCTTATTGGGATTGATTATTTATCAGTTCAACTTTTTAATGACAGGGTCTCAACTACACATTTGGTTCTATTAAAGGCAGAAACAGTCATTGTTGAAGCTTTAGATTTGCGGCTTCCGGCACCTGGAAAATACAAAATTACTTGTTTACCGCTTAAACTTGTTGGGGCTGACGGTGCTCCCGTCCGTGCATTCTTGGAGACAATTTAAGACTATGAATTTTTTCAACGGCAAACCACAACATAGTTTCTTTTTTTGTTTTATTTGGCAAAAATATAAATTCGCGCGAGATTAAGTGTTTGATCTAGGCAAAACTATCCAAGTAAAAAGAAAGAAATGTATATTAAAAAATATTTTTTGATTTATAAAATATATACAAAAAAAGTTATGGGCATTATTTTTATTATTAACTGAGTAACCCAAGTCGATTATACACTTGAAAAAATTATATGTTTATTATCACGTTTAAAAATTTACAAAAATTCATACACATCGATAGGTTACAACATGTCGAAAGAAACTTGACCTGACGTTCAGGCGATACGAAACAACGCGATAATTTCACGGAAAATAACATGAATGCTGTATCAGCCCAAGTAAACCGGCGCAGAACTTTTGCGATTATTTCTCATCCTGATGCCGGAAAAACAACATTAACAGAAAAACTGCTATTGTTTGGTGGTGCAATTCAACTTGCCGGCGCAGTAAAAGCGCGGGGAGATCAGCGTAGAGCACACTCCGATTGGATGAAAGTTGAACGAGAGCGCGGAATTTCTGTTACAGCTTCCGTGATGACATTTAATTTTGATAATAAAACCTTTAACTTACTAGATACGCCTGGACATGAAGATTTCTCCGAGGACACATATCGTGTTCTAACAGCAGTAGACTCAGCAGTAATGGTGATTGATGCAGCGCGAGGCATTCAAGAGCAAACCCGGAAACTTTTTGAAGTGTGTCGCCTAAGAGACATGCCGATTACTACGTTTATCAATAAGATGGATCGTGAAGCACAAGATCCATTTGATTTGATGGACGAGATCGAACAAAATCTTCAAATTGAGGTTACACCGGCAAGTTGGCCAATAGGAATGGGGTCAAGCTTTCTGGGTTGCTACGATATAATAAATGATCAACTCATATTAATGGACAAAGCGCGACGCGGTGAAAAGCCTTACCAGATAGAGACTTGTGAAGGTCTAGAAGATCAAAAGTTAGATGCGCTACTGCCAGAGTACTCATTAAAAATTCTTCGACAAGAAATTGAACTGGTTAAAGGACTCTGTCCTGAATTTAATAGAGATGCATACCTCTCTGGAAATTTAACACCAATTTTTTTTGGCAGTGCGATTAATAGTTTTGGTGTATCTGAACTCATTTCTGGTCTATCAAAAAATGCACCGCCTCCACGCCCTCAACCTGCGATTGAACGTAAAGTCAATCCTGACGATAAAAAAGTTTCGGGGTTTATATTTAAAATACAGGCGAATATGGATCCGCGACATCGCGACCGTATGGCCTTTTTAAGATTGTGCTCTGGACATTTTAAACGGGGTATGAAGTTAAAAAATATAAGAAATAACAAACAAATTTCTCTTCATAATGCTGTACTCTTTCTTGCTCGTGACCGTGAACTAGCAGAAGATGCTTGGGCAGGAGATATAATAGGAATTCCTAATCACGGAAACCTTCATATTGGAGACTCACTTACCGAGGGAGAGGCATTGCACTTCTCAGGTCTCCCATCATTTGCACCCGAACATCTTCAAGCTGCCAGGCCTGAAGATCCAATGCGAGCAAAGCACTTAAGTCGAGCACTGCAACAACTTGCTGAGGAGGGAGCCGTAGCTGTGTTCAAGCCACACATTGGATCAGATTGGATTGTAGGTGCAGTAGGCATTTTACAATTCGAAGTGATGGCTGATCGAATCCGCACAGAATATGAGGTGCCAACGCTTTTCGAAGCAACAAGCCTAATTACTGCCCGTTGGGTTGAAACTGAGAACGCCACTGATTTAAAAAATTTCATTCGCAAAAATGAGGGTGCTATCGCGGTTGATCATCGCGGAGATCCGGTATTTCTTGCAAGAAACACTTGGCATCTAGATAGAACGCAAGAAGATTGGCCACAGATTGTATTTTCGAAAACAAAGGAACAAATTCGATGACTGAAGCTGTGTTCGATATTAAAAAACTTCGCAATATTGCAATCGTTGCGCATGTTGATCACGGAAAAACAACTACCGTTGACTGCATGCTTCGTCAATCTGGTCAATTTCGTGAAAATCAAAGGATTCCAGAGCAAGCTTTAGACTCTAATGATTTAGAACGCGAACGCGGCATTACTATTTTAGCAAAATGCACGTCCATAGAACTTTCCAATATGAGAATAAACATTGTTGATACCCCAGGGCATGCGGATTTTGGGGGTGAAGTAGAGCGCATCCTATCAATGGTAGACGGGTGTCTTTTATTAGTAGATGCAGCAGAGGGACCCATGCCACAAACCAAATTTGTCCTTGCAAAAGTGCTTGGATTAGGCCTTTGCCCAATCGTAGTTATTAACAAGGTCGATCGTTCAGATTCTCGACCCGAAGAAGTTTTGGACGAGGTATTTGATCTCTTTGCAGCTCTTGATGCCAACGAGCAACAACTTGATTTCCCAGTTCTTTATGGATCAAGTAAAGAAGGTTGGATGGCTAAAGAGCCGGACGGACCAAAAGAAGGACTCGACCCACTGTTTGACTTGATTACAAAACATGTAATGCCCCCATCTGTTGAACGCGACGCACCTTTTTGTATGCTTGCCACAACACTTGAATCTGATCCATATCTTGGAAGACTTCTCACGGGACGAATAGAATCTGGTACTATCTCGGCCAATGAAAACGTCATAGCACTGTCACACGATGGTTCCAATATTGAACAAACTCGTGTGACCAAAATTTTAGCCTTTAGAGGGCTTGACCGAAAACCAATAAAAGAGGCTTATGCTGGGGATATTGTAGCTTTGTCCGGTTTTTCTGCAGCAACCGTTGCCGATACGATTTCTACCACTAGTGTCACAAAACCACTTGAAGCACGGCCGATAGATCCACCTACACTTGCAGTAACCATTTCAATAAATGACTCACCTTTAGCCGGACAGGATGGAGATAAAGTAACCTCTCGGATGATAAAAGATAGATTAAAAAGAGAAGCCGAAGGCAATGTGGCCATTCAAATCTCAACCCGATCTGATGAAAATGGATTTGAATTGGCTGGGCGGGGGGAACTACAAATTGCTGTTCTTATCGAAACTATGCGGCGTGAGGGTTATGAATTATCGATCAGCCGACCACGCGTAGTGTATCGAAAAGATGAGAGAACCGGAGAGCGGCTCGAACCTATTGAAGAAGTTACAATCGATGTGGACGAAGCCAATTCTGGTATTGTGGTTGAGAAACTTAGCGCTCGACGAGGAGAATTACAAAATATGCATTCTTCTGGCGGAGGCAAACAAAGACTTATATTCCATGCTCCTTCCCGTGCTCTAATCGGATACCACAGTGAATTCTTAACAGATACGCGTGGTACAGGAGTTATGAATAGAATTTTCTTAAAATACGCTCCAGATCGCGGTCATATTAGTGGGCGCCATCGCGGTGTAATCATTTCTATTAGTCAAGGCAAAGCTGTTGCTTATGCACTTTGGAATCTAGAGGATCGTGGTTCACTTTTTGTTCATCCAGGAGAGAGTGTGTACTCTGGGATGCTTATTGGAGAGCATAATAAGGGGCAGGATCTGGAGGCTAATCCACTTAAGGCAAAACAGCTTACGAATATTAGAGCATCAGGATCAGACGAAAATATACTTTTAACACCTCCGATAAAAATGACCCTAGAACGCGCTATATCTTATATAGCTGATGATGAATTAGTTGAGGTAACACCTAATGCTATTCGGCTGCGCAAACTTTTTCTTCACCCTAACGATCGGAAACGAGCAGCACGCCTAAAATTCGCCTCCAAACCGATTTAAATAATTTAAACGAATGATGTATACATTGTCTTGAAATCAACAAATACGGTTAAAAAGTGACACTTATCTAAAATGCTAATGATAGATAGTATTGGGTATATTTTTCCAAAATAATTTTGGCAATAACGGAAACACAAAGTTTATAAATTTACAAATTTTTTACCTGCATGTGTCATTTTACAAGAAACTTCGAAACTCACTGAGTACAGAATGCAGAATGAAGCTATTATTGAACATTGTGATGCTTTCCTCCGGGAATACTACGATAAAAGTATAGAAAAAGAAAAAAATTACCTATCCACCACTAATACCAAAAGTTGGAAAACCTGGGGAGTTAATACCGAAGAAAATTTTTCTTTCTACCACTGCCACCTAAAAATGGTTACGCCTTTCACGAACTCACATGTTTGGGAGG
>MDTG01102575.1_pt1 | contig 23190 bp, 19 predicted proteins | sample 811421 | NCBI WGS metagenome assembly MDTG01 (sample SAMN05326645, study PRJNA326480) | marine metagenome | isolation source: seawater | place: Pacific Ocean: South East | collected 2011
ATTATTTTTTCATTTTTCTTAACTTCATCTTCTGAAATATTTTTTTCTTTTAACATTTTTTTTAACTCATCGTTAGCTTCTCTTCTTATATTTCTAATCGATATTTTACATTTTTCGCCAGTTGTTTTTATAATTTTTTTTATTTCATTTCTTCTTTCTTCGCTTAAATCGGGAATTGGCAATCTAACAAGCTGTCCATCAATTTGAGGATTAAGCCCTAGTTCTGATTTTTTAATTGCTGTATCAATTAATGTAACGTTGTTTATATCCCAAACCTGAATATTTATTGTTCTTGGTTCTGGAGTGGTTATGCTTCCTAATTGATTAATTGGCATTTTTTGTCCATAAACATCAACTTTTACCAAATCAAGCATATTAGCACTTGCTCTTCCCGTTCTAAGAGATGCTAATTCTTGGATAAAAACTTCGTATGTTTTATCCATTTTTTCTTTGTATAATTTTTCGTTAAACATTATTCGCCAATTTTTATTCTAATAAACTCATTAATTTTAATATTATTTAAACTTAATTCATTTATAACATCTTTTACTTTCTTTTTTGGCTCCATAACCCAATCTTGGGTCATTAATGAATTGTCCTCTTTAAATTTATTAATTTTACCTAAACTAATTTTTTCCACAATTTCATCAGTTTTTCCTGAATTTTTAAGTTCTTCCGATATAAGTTGTTGCTCTTTGTCTAAAATATTTTTTTCTATTTTATCAGATGTTATTACAATTGGATTCGATGCAGCAATATGCATTGATAATTGTTTTCCAAATAGATCGAGAGTTTCATTTTTATTAATACTATCTAAAGACACAATCACTGCAAGTTTAGAAACATTATCCTTAATTATAGAGTGTTGATATATATAATTTTTAGATTTTTCGCTATTTATAGTTTTTGTTCTTCCAATTGTAATTTTTTCACCAATTTTAGCAATTAAAGCAACAAGATTTTCAGCTACTGTTTTATTATTTTTCATTTTTGAAGTATTTAGCTTGCTTAAATCAGATGAACATACATTGTTAAGTTCACTGAGCTCTTTAACAAAAGTAATAAAATCATCGTTTTTTGCAACAAAGTCAGTTTCACAATTTATTTCTATTATTGAAGTTTTTTTATCGTCACCTGAAACTACTATTACACCTTCCTTAGCATCTCTTGACATTTTTTTTGAAGCCTTTGCTATGCCTTTTATTCTTAAAATTTCTGCAGCTTTATCTAAATCATTGCTTGATTCTTTTAGTGCAGCACTACAATCTTTAAATCCAGCTCCTGTAGATTGTCTTAATTTTTTTATTTTTTCGATTTCACTCATTTTTTAAAATTTTAATTATAATTATTTAGCAACTTCTTCAGTCTTTTTTTCTTCGATATTTTTTTTAATAACGGCTTCATTGCTATTTTTGACTAAACCATCATTTAAGTCTGAACTACTAGGTAAATCTTTTTTTGCATTAATAATTGTTTCTTTTAATAGATTGCAATAAAGATCTATAGATCTTCTTGCATCATCATTTCCAGGTATTGGGTAGTCTATTCCTTCCGGGTCTGAATTGGTATCTAAAATTGCAATAACTGGGATTCCAAGTTTAACAGATTCTTTAATAGCTAGAGACTCGTAATTTGTATCAATTACAAAAACTAAATCTGGAACTTTTTTCATATCGGCAATTCCACCTAAAGATCTCTGTAACTTGTCCCTTTGACCGCTCATTTTTAAAAGTTCTTTTTTTGTAAATCCTCTATTTTCTGATGAAAGATCTGAATTAATTTTTTCTAATTTTTTTATTGAATTTGATATTGTGCCCCAATTAGTAAGCATCCCGCCCAACCATCTGTAATTAACGTAAAATTGATTTGTTTCATTGGCTAGCTCAGCTATTGCCTCTGATGCTTGCTTTTTTGTTGATATAAATAATATTTTTCCTCCAGATGAGATGGTTGAATAAACTTTTTCTAGAGCTATTTTTGTTAATTCTATAGTTTGCGTTAAATCAATAATATGTATTGAATCTCTTTTTCCAAAAATAAATTTTTTCATTTTTGGATTCCATCTTAAAGTTTTATGACCAAGATGAACTCCTGCCTCTAATAATTGTTCGATTGTTATATTTGGTATATTCATATTTTTTCCCGGTTATGCCACCACAATCACTGCCACTTAAGGACCGGAGGTATAAAACCAGAAATTGTGTGCGTGTTAATTTAGAGAGGTAATTACAAAATTAATTAAAAAATACAAGTATTATTTTAATTTATTTTGATATTATCATCTGTATTCATTGAATTTACTATATTTTGGTCTACTTTTCTCTTATCTTTGAGAAGAAAATAATAGACCTTTTCATCTTTTTCAATTTCTAATGATATTGAAGTTTTTCCTTCAACTTTATCTAATGATTTTAATTTATCTAGATCTTTAATATCTTTTATTCTTATTTTTAGTTGGTCAATAGGTTTATTTATAATTTCTCTTAAAGAAGTAATTTTTTTTATATTAATTCTTTTTTGCGTGGAATCTTCATTTAAAGAACTTTTTATCAAAGTAATCATTAATGAGTTTCCTTCTACCAATATTTCTCTATTAGTTTCAAATACATCTGAAAATATAAATAATTCAAAAGCTCCAGAAAGATCAGAAAATTTAACAATTGCATAAGAAGATCCTTTTTGAGTTTTTTTTTCTTGAATCTTAAGAACTGTGCAGGCAATGTTTGAACTTAGAATATCATCATTTTTTTCAAAATTTTCAAAATCAACAATATTATACTGATTAAAAAGAGATTTATATTGGTTTACAGGATGGTCAGAAATAAAAAAACCTAAAGTTTCGAACTCTTTTGCAAGCTTTATTTCTACTTTCCATTCTTCAATTTTTTCTAAATAACTTTCACTAAATTCAGCATCTTCTTGAAATAAATTAATTTGATTAACTTGATTGTTTTCAAAATTATTTTTTGATTTTAAAATTATATTTGGTATTGAATTATATAATGATTGTCTATTGATATTTAAATTGTCAAAAGCTCCTGCTTTTACTAAACCTTCTAATTGAAGCTTATTTATATCTTTTGGATTTACTCTATTGATAAAGTCATTAATATTTTTAAATACACCATTTTTTTTTCTTTCTTCTAAAACATTTGAAATTGCTTCATAACCTACATTTTTAATTGCACCTAAAGCATATAAAAATTCTTTCCCGTTTGAGGTAAAATCTGCCATACATTTGTTAATATCTGGTCTGATAATTTTTATATTTAATCTTTTTAATTCTTCATAAAATTCACTCAATTTTTTTTGATTAGAAAGTTCCATCGACATTGAAGCTGCGAAAAATTCGTGAGGATAATAAGTTTTTAAATATGCTGTTTGATATGCTATTACAGCGTATGCTGCAGCATGACTTTTATTAAATCCATATTCGGCAAAGGGTTCGATTTTTAAAAAAATTCCTGCTGCAATTTCCTTACTAATACCATTTTTAAAAGCACCATCTACAAACCTTTGTTTCTGTTTTTCAAGTTCAGATCTTTTCTTTTTTCCCATCGCTCTTCTCAAAATATCTGCTTCGCCAGCTGTAAATCCTGATAAAGCTTGGGCTATTTGCATCACTTGTTCTTGGTATATTATTACACCATATGTAGGTTTTAAAATTTTTTCTAACTTTGGATGTAAGTAATCTGGTTCTCTAAGACCGTGTTTACAGTCATTATATATTGGAATATTGCTCATTGGACCAGGTCTATAAAGTGCCACTAAAGCTATAATATCTTCTAAATGATTTGGCCTCATATGAACTAAAGCATCTTTCATTCCAGAACTTTCAAGTTGAAATAAACCAACAGTTTTACCACTAGAAAGTAAATCATAAACTTTATGATCTTCGTAATTAATACTCATAATATTAAATTTAGGATCAATTTTGTTAACTAGTTTTTGAGTTTTATCAATGACTGTTAGAGTTTTTAATCCAAGAAAATCAAACTTGACTAGTCCAGCATTTTCAGCCGAATACATATCAAACTGTGTAGATGGCAAAAGTAATTCTGCTGAATTATCTTTATATAATGGAACTGTTTCTGTTAATTTTTTATCAGCAATAACTACACCAGCAGCATGAGTTGCTACATTTCTGTTAAGGCCTTCTAATTTTAATGATAATTTAACAAGTCGATCAACTCTTTTGTCTTCGTTGATTAGTTTTTGTAATCTAGGCTCAACATTTATACATTCCTGTAAACTCATGGGTCTTGATGGATCAAATGGTATCATTTTACATATACTATCTATAAAACCATATGGTAATCCTAACACACGACCAACATCTCTTATAACCATTCTTGCTTTAAGTTTGCCAAAAGTAATAATGTGAGCAACACTATTTTTATATTTAGTTGTAAGGTATTCGAATACTAAATCTCTTTTTTCCTCACAAAAATCTATATCAAAATCTGGCATAGAGACTCTATCAGGATTTAAAAATCTCTCAAAAATAAGATTAAATTTAATTGGATCAATGTCTGTAATAGATAAACACCAGGCTACTAACGACCCAGCACCAGATCCTCTTCCTGGACCTACAGGAATTTTATTTTTTTTAGCCCATTTAATATAATCAGAAACTATTAAAAAATATCCTGAATATTTCATTTCTTGAATTATTTTGATTTCATGATCTAACCTTTGTTTATATAAAATATAATTTTCATTTTTTTTAAAATTATTTTCACTTTCATTAAATATATTTAAAAATCTATCCTTAAGACCTTCATAAGACTCATCTTTTAATAGCTCATCTGTATTTTCATCTTTAGAAGATATATTTGGCAATATAGGTTTTGATGCTAGAGGTCTATAAGAGCATCTATAAGGTAAATTAAAATTATTTTCTAAAGCTTCTGGCAAGTCTTTAAAAAGATCAATCATCTCATCAGAAGACTTAAAATAATGCTGGTTAGATAATTTTAATCTATTAGCATCATTTACATAAGTTTTTTGACCAATACACATCAATGCATCATGAGCTTCATGCATTGATTGATCTAAATAATATGTTTCATTTGTTGCAATAATTGGTAAATTAAATTTTTTTGAAATATTTAGGTTAAAATTTTCAAACTCCTTTTCATTTATGTCATTGTGCCTTTGTATTTCAACATAAATATTATCTTTAAAAGTTTGTGACAATTTACTAATAACTTCATCAATTTCTTGAAATAACCCTTTGTTAAAAAGATCACCTATTAAACATTTTACTGATCCTGTTAGCACAATTATACCAGATGATTTCTTTAATAAATCTTCTATGTTGCAATAAGGTTCTGCAGTATCTAAATTGTCTAAATAAGATTTTGATGAAAGTTCTATAATATTTTTATATCCAATATTATTTTTTGCTATAATTGGGATAAAGCCTATAAAATTTTTAAATTTAAATAATATTTGCGTGCCAATAATAGGTTGAGTTCCAACTAATGCTAAATTTTCTGAAAATTCTAAAGCACCAGATAAATTAAATGTATCTGATAAACCTAAAGATTTAATTTTATTATTTTTACAAAAATCTTTTAATTGATCTATTTTAATAGCACCTTCACAAATAGAATATTGAGTGTGAATTTTAAATTGGTTAAATGTTTTGTTAATTGATTCTTTCATTAATGATTTTCATTTTACCATCAATCATTTCTATTTTACAATCAGCCATATTAGCAAAAAATCTATTGTGGGTTGCAAAAATTATTATTCTTTTTTTATTTTTTAGATTAAATAAAATTTCAAATATTTTTTTAGCATTTTCAAAATCAAGACTTCCAGTTGGCTCATCTGCCAATATAATTTCTGGCTTATTTATCAAAGCTCTTGCTATTGCTACTCTTTGATTTTCGCCACCTGAAAGTTCTGAAGGAAAATGATTTAACCTTGATGTAAGTCCTATATTTTTAATCATTTTTTTGGCGGAATTAACTGAAAGTTTTTTATTTTTTGTTAACATTAAATTAGGCAAATATACATTCTCTAATGCAGAAAAATCATTTAAAAGATTTTTGTCCTGATAAATAATTCCAATATTTTTTGCTCTAATAATATCATTATCTATTTTGTTTTTAAAATTAATCTTAATTTGATTAATTTCAACAGTTCCTGATGAGGGCGTATCTATTAAAGATAGTAAATTTAACAATGTTGATTTTCCAGATCCAGAAGGCCCTACTATAGAATATATTTTTCCAGATTCAAAATTGAATGAAACATTATCTAATACTTTAATTGATTTATTTTTTTCATATTTCTTATTTATATTTTTTATTTTAATAAAATTATTCATATTTAAGTGTTTTAACGGTATCTAAAGATGAAGCTTTGGCTGCTGGATAAATAGATACGATAGTAGTTGTAATTATTGAGCAAAAAGCTATTAAAAATATTGAATTTGGGTCTATTTCAGATGGCATTGAATTAAGAAAATATATTTCTTCAGGAAATAAGGAAACATTGAATGTGCTAGAAATAAACTGTCTTATATTTTCTACATAATATGAAAATAAAGTTCCTATAATTATTCCAAAAATTGTTGCGCTTGTTCCAATAATAAAACCTATTAAAAAAAAAATTTTTTTTATAGAATGATTAGTCACACCAAAAGATTTTAAAATACCTATATCTCTTGTCTTATTTTTTACTAAGATTGTTAATCCTGAAATAATATTGAAGGCAGCAACAATAATTATCAAAGATAAAATAATAAACATTACGTTTCTTTCCACTTTTAATGCTGAAAATAACGACTCATTTAAATCGGCCCATGTGTAAATATATTCATTTTTATGGATTGACGATAAAGCTATTTTATATTCATTTATATGTTTTGGATTATTAAAATAATATTCTACAAAACGTAAATCTGGATTTTTTTCAAAAAAATTTTCAAGAGTTTTTAAATTTATATAAGCAATATTCTCGTTAAATTCTGATAAACCACTATCAAAAATAGAAGTTATATTAAATATTTCTTGTTTAGGCAAAGAGCCGACGATCGTTTGTATTCCTATTGGAGACATTATTGTAATTTGATCTCCAACATTAAGATCAAGATTAAGGCTTAATTCTTTACCTATTGAGATATCATATTCTTCTAATCCTTTTTTACCAATAAATTCTCCATTTTTTAAAATTTTAAAATTTTTGAAATCATTATGAAAATAACCCTTTAACAATACTCCTTTTGTTTTATTTTTATTTAAAATTACTGCCTCTCCATCGTTTGATAATAATGTTTTTGAAACGTTTTTTTTTAGAACATCATTATTTTTAAATATTTTTGTATTAATTTGCTTATCATAAGTTTGTACAACTGCATGTGCATTAAAACCTACTATTTTATTAATTAGTTCGGTTCTAAAGCCATTCATTACTGACATAACAATTATAAGAACCGCCACACCTAGTGAAATTCCTATAAACGAAAAAATAGATATAATATTTAAAAAACCATCATTTTTTCTGGTTTTGAGAAATCTTAAAGTTACTTCTTTTTCTAATTGTGAAATCAATTTGATTTAGCTTTACTAATTTGTGATGCTATCTCATCTATATTTAAGTTTTGAGTTTCGCCATCGACTTCTTTAAATTCTAAAAAGTTTCCTTCAGTTTTGTTTCCAATAATTATTTGATATGGAATACCTATAAGATTAAACTTCTTTATTTTTGCTGAAATATTTTCATCTGTATCATCTATAATAGCATCAATATTTTTTGTTTTTAAATACTCAAAAATTTTGTTTGATTTATCCAAATTTGATGTATCGTTTTTGCTTATCATTGGGATAATAGCGCAATCAAAAGGTGATACTGATATTGGCCATTTCATAATTCCATCATTATCGTTATATTTTGCTTCAATTATGGCACCAACAAGTCTTGAAACGCCTATTCCATAAGAGCCCATTTTTACAAACTCTTTTTTACCATTAAAGTCTACTGTTGCTTTCATCGGTTTTGAATACTTGTCACCAAAGTAAAAAATATGACCAACTTCAATACCTTTTGTCTTTAATCTAAATTCGCCGGGTACAGATTTTTCAAATTCATCTTTGTTAAATTTTTCATCTGTTACTGAATAAAATTTTTCATATTGATTTCTTAAGTCATTCAAAGAAGATTTTTCGAGGATGGTGGATGAACTATCAACTTCAAATATTCTTTTATCAGTATAAATCTTACTTTCTCCAGTATCAGCTAAAATGATAAATTCATGAGAAAGATTTCCACCTATTGGTCCAGTATCAGCAGCCATAGGAATTGCTGACAAATTTAATCTTTTAAAAGTTTTTAAATATGAAAGAAAAAATTTATTATATGAAAAAAAAGCATTATCATCTGTAAGATCAAAAGAATAGGCATCTTTCATATAAAATTCTCTACATCTCATTATTCCAAATCGAGGTCTCAATTCATCTCTAAATTTCCATTGAATATGATATAATAACTGTGGTAACGATTTATATGATTTTATACTTGATCTAAATATTTCAGTAACTAATTCTTCATTTGTGGGTCCATAAAGCATTTCTCTATCTTGTCTATCTTTAATTCTTAACATTTCTTCACCATAATCTTCGTATCTTCCGCTTTCTTTCCAAATTTCACTTGATTGAATAGTTGGCATCAATATTTCTTGAACACCTACTCTATCTTGTTCTTCTCTAACAATTTGTTCTATTTTTTTCATAACTTTAAAACCTAAAGGTAGCCATGAATAAATCCCTGCTGAGGATTGTTTGATCATTCCAATTCTTAGCATAAGTTGGTGTGATTTAATTTTAGCTTCTGTTGGATTATTTTTTAATATTGGAATAAATGATTTTGAAAAGTGCATTTTAAATAGTTATATTCTAACTAAGTTTATATTTGTTATTGGTTTTTTCCCAGTTTTTTCTTTTGCAAACTTCCTGCATGTTATTTTTAAAGCATCTATCATGTTTTCTTCTTGTTTTTTATTATTAAGTGAAAAGGCTTTAAGAGTTTTTTCTATTTTTTCTTCAAGACCAAATGAAAATTCTTCTTTTTCATAAATTGGAAGACCTCTAAAAGTTAAAAGTGGTTTATTATGAATATTACCTTTTGGAGTTATTAATATAGTTGCTTCTAAAAATCCATTTGCAGAAATATTTTTTCTTTCTTTTATTGATTGCGCGTCTTCTTCAACAGGTACATTTCCATCTACATAAATTTTACCATTTGGTGCCTTGTCAAAAATTTCAGGTTTTTCACCAGGAAAAATTCTGATTATATCACCATTTTCAACTTTAACTGGGTATGGCACTTGCATTTCTTTTGCAAAACTTATGTGTTCTAGCATGTGTCTATGTTCGCCGTGAACTGGAATCACAGATTTAGGTTTAATCCAATTGTACATATCTCTTAAGTCTTCCCTGTTAGGGTGACCAGAAACATGAATAAATTCTGAATCTTCAGAAACAACTTCTACATCCTGTTGAACTAGTTCATTGTGTAATTTATATAATTTTTTTTCATTACCAGGTATAATTTTAGATGAGAAAATAACAGTATCACCTTTTTCGATAATAACATCTGGGTGTGTATTGTTTGAAATTCTTTTCATAGCACCCATTGGTTCACCTTGACTGCCTGTACATAAATAAATAATTTTGTTTCTAGGAATATTTTTTGCATCTCTTGCATCAATTGGTTCAATAACATTTTTAAGATATCCACATTGTTTTGCCGCCTTATAAATTCTATGCATTGATCTACCAACTAAAGATATTTCTCTTCCAGTTTTTTCAGCACAATAAAAAGCTGTTTCCATTCTAGCTACATTTGATGCAAACGATGTAATAATTATTCTTTTTTTTAATCTTTCTACAACTTTTAAAATATTTTTTCTAACATCTAATTCTGATCCAGCTCTACCAGCGCTAAAAACATTTGTTGAGTCACAAATCATTGTTAAAACTCCATCATCGCCTATTTCTTTAAGTCTTTTAGCATTAATATTTTCTCCAATTAGAGGATCTGGATCACACTTCCAATCTCCTGTATGCAAAATATTTCCTACAGGTGTTTCAATTCTTAGTCCGTTAGGTTCTAAAATTGAATGAGTCAAAGTAACAAATTCAATTTTAAATGGTTTTAGATTGATAGTGCTATTTAATTCTACAACTTTTAAAAAACCAGATATGTCAATTTTTTTTTCTTTAAATTTTTCTGTAATTAAAACTGAAGTAAATGGAGTTGCATATATTTTGCATTTAAGTTTTGGCCAAATATGAGCTATTGCACCAATATGATCTTCATGAGCGTGGGTTAAAACTATACCAAGTAAATCTTCTTTTTTATCAATTATAAAACCTGGATCTGGATAAATTAAATCAATCCCTGGTATTGCGTCATCAGCAAATGTCACTCCAATATCCACAATAATCCATTTTTGATTATCTGGTTTACCATAGGCGAATAAATTCATATTCATTCCTATTTCGCCTGATCCACCTAATGGACAAAATATTAGTTCTTCATTCATTTACTTTAAATTTGACGCAACTTTTAAAATTCCGTTTATTGTTAAATTTTTATTTATTTCACTTTCTCCTTTAATTGAATTTTTAAACAAGTGAGCCAGACCACCTGTTAAAATTATTTTAAATGATTTACCAGATTGTTTAATAATCAATTTTATTATGTTGTCAATTAAGCCAACATAACCATGATAAAATCCAGATCTTATTGCTGATTTTGTATTTTTGCCAATTACATTTGATGGTTTTGCTAAATCTATTTTTGGAATTAGAGATGCTTTTTCAATTAAATTTTTTAATGACAGTTCAACTCCTGGTGCAAGAATTCCACCTATATAATTATTTTTTATTATAACATCAAAATTTGTAGCTGTACCAAAATCAACAATTATAAAATTATTTTTGTTATCAATTACAGAAATAGCATTGGCTAATCTATCTGAACCTATTTGTTTTTTATTAACTTTAATTTTTAGAATTTTTTTTAAATTACATTTCTTAAGTTCTATACAACTAGTTTTTGTTAGTTTTTTAATAGAGAATTTTATAAGTTTAAATGTCTGTGGAACAACAGAACTAAATACAATTTTTTTTATTTTATTATCAAATTTTTTTATAAAGGATAAATTATTATATACAATTTTTTTATTTATATTTTTGGATGGAAGTTTAATTTTTTTTAATAACTTTAAATTAGAACTAAATAAACAAATTTTTATATCTGTGTTCCCTATATCACCTATTAAATACATATGATTAAATTTTAAAATAATTTATTTTTTTTTCATAATTTTTTTTAATTTCATAAAATAATTTTGATTTATTAACTTTTTTTTTACTATAATTATTTAGGAATGTAGTTTCGTATTTTGTAATAGATGGGCTATTAATTATATTAATTCCAATACCCACAACTAAATACTTTTTATTATGCATAAAGATAATTTCTTGTAATATTCCAGAAACTTTTTTTTTATTTATTAAAATATCATTGGGTTTTTTTATACTTATTAAAGAATTGGCAATTTTAGCTATTACATTTTTTACAATCATTATATTTAAATTAATAATTCTATTTAATGATAATTTTTTATTAATTTCAAAAAAAACAGTCATAAATAAATTTCCTTTTTTTGAATACCAAATATTTCCCCTCTGTCCTCTGCCTTTTGTTTGTGTTTCTGACAAAATAATTCCTTTTTTTATACCCTTTTTTATAAATCTAATAGCAGTATTGTTGGTGCTACCAACCTTTTTAAAAGTAAATTTTTTAAACTTCATTAAATAATGTTTATTTTAGAAACAATTTCGGTAATTCCACTAGGATAAATAAAATATATTAAAATAAATAGTGTTGACAGAATTAATGTAAACTTTAACCCAATATTGTGGTTAGTTTCATATTTTTCCTTCTCTGGATCAAAGTAAATTATTTTTATTATTCTTAAATAATAAAAGGCAGAAATTACTGTTGAAAGTAATCCTATTATTGCTAAGTAATACATTGATTGTTCAATTACTGACATAAATATATAAAATTTTGCAAAAAAACCCGCCAAAGGTGGTATTCCAGCAAGAGAAAAGAGAATTATCATTAATGAGAACGACAAAATTGGATGATTTTTAGAAAGTCCAGACAAATCTTCAATTTTCTCATAATATTTTTCATTTCTACGAAGCATAAAAATACAACTAAAAAAAGCGAGGTTCATTACTAGATAAATTGAAATATAAGTAATTGAACTTTGTATTCCTTGATTTGTGCCAACAGATAAACCGGCTAGCGCATATCCCATGTGACCAATCGAACTGTAAGCTACAAGTCGTTTTAAATTTTTTTGACCGATAGCCGCAACAGCTCCAAAAATCATTGATGCTATTGAAATAAATACCAATATGATTTGCCATTGATCTATTAAGTTAATAAATGGGACATATAAAAATCTAATAAAAACAGTTAAAGCTGCAATCTTTGGTAAGATTGCAAAAAATATTGTTACAGATGTTGGGGACCCTTCATAAACATCAGGAGCCCACATATGAAAAGGCACAGCAGAAATTTTAAATGACAAACCAACTAAAATAAATACTATACCAAAGGTTAAACCATAATTATTACTATTAGAATTAAATAAAATTTGGTTGAAATTTGTAGACTCAGCAAATCCATATATTAATGAACAACCGTAAAGCAACAATCCAGATGAAAGGGCACTTAGAATAAAGTATTTTAAACCAGATTCTGTCGATAACAAATTATCTCTGTTAAAAGATGCCAGAACATATAACGCTAATGATTGTAGCTCTAAACCCATATAAAAAACAATTAAGTCATTAGAACTTATCATTATCATCATTCCAAGAATTGAACTTAAAATCAAAATGGGATACTCAATTTTATTTATCTTGCTTATTTGAATATATTTTGATGAAGTCAGCATTACAAAAATTCCAGAACCAATAAGTAAAAACTTCATAAAAGTTGACATTTTGTCAATTACAAAGCTGTCTTTAAACATATAAGTGTCTGGAATTGAATTAAAATTGTAAATTAATACCAATAAGATTACTAAAGTTATTGTTGATAAATTATAAATTAATTTTGAGCTATTATTTTTAAATACACCTAAAATTAAGAGAAGCATGATCGATATTGATATTAGTATTTCTGGTAAAATTAATTTTAAATTTTCCATTATTTTATTTTTGCAAAATTGATATCAATATTTGTATTGTACATATTCAAAACGTTCTCAACAGAAATTTCTATTGAATTCATTAAGGGTTCTGGATAAAAACCAAAAAAAATAATAGGCACAACTAAACAAAACAAAATTATTATTTCAAATTTTTTTAAATCCGATATTGCTTCCAATTCTTTATTTATTATTTTTCCAAAAATTACTCTTTTATATAACCACAACATATAAGCAGCACACAAAATAACTCCCAAACTAGCAATAGTTGCAACTAAAAAGTTTTTCTTAAAAGCTCCCATCAAAATTAAAAATTCTCCAATAAAACCTGTAGTTCCAGGTAATCCAATAGCTCCTAATGTAAATACCATCATCACAATAGCATATTTTGGCATTACCGTTACTAAACCACCATATTCATTAATTAGTCTTGTATGTTGCCTTTCATAAACAACACCCACACATAAAAACAATGCTGCTGATACAAGTCCATGACTTATCATTTGAAAAATACTTCCTTCTATTCCTTGCTGTGTCATTGTAAAGATACCCAAAGTAACAAAACCCATGTGGGCTACGGAAGAATAAGCAATTAGTTTTTTCATATCATCTTGCATTAATGCAACTAAAGATGTGTAAACAATTGCTACTAAGCTTAAAATATAAACAAGTGGTACAAAATTTTCTGATGCGATTGGAAATAAACCTAATGAAAATCTTATAAATCCATAACCAGCCATTTTAAGAAGTATTGCAGCTAATAAAACAGACCCTGCGGTAGGTGCTTCAACATGGGCATCTGGTAACCATGTATGAACAGGCCACATTGGTGTTTTAACAGCAAAAGAACTAAAAAATGCAAGCCACAATAAATTCTGATATTTTGCATCAATACCAATTTCATATAATTTTTCAACATCAGTTGTTCCAGAAATCCAATAAATTGAAATAATTGCAATTAACATCAAAACTGAGCCTAAAAGTGTATACAAGAAAAATTTAAATGCTGAATAAACCCTTCTGTCTCCTCCCCAAATTCCAATAATTAGAAACATAGGTATTAAACCGGCTTCAAAAAATAAGTAAAAAACAACTAGATCTAATGAACAAAAAACACCTATCATAAAAGTTTCCATAATCAATATTGCGATTAAAAATTCTTTAAGTCGGTTTTTAATAGTTTCGTTTACTAAAAATATACAAATAGGTGTTATAAAAGTTGTAAGGATTATAAATAAGATTGAAATACCGTCAACACCAACTTTATAATTAATAAAACCTGATAACCATTGTCTATTTTCTACAAATTGAAAATCAATAATATTTTTGTCAAATACATACCAAAGATACAAAGATAATAAAAAGTTTGCTAATGAAATAAATAATGCAACATATTTGCTGCTTTCATATTTTTTGTCTGATGACTTGATAAACAAAATAAACATCGCTCCAATAGAAGGGAGCAATATTAACGATGAAAGCAAAGGGAAATTCATTATTTAAAAATTAATAAAGTTAATAATAATGAAAAACCAATTAACATCACAAATGCATATTGATATATATATCCGCTTTGAAATTTTACAGCTTTAATTGAGAAATTTTTAATTATTTGAGATATTCCATCTGGGCCAAATCTATCAATAATGGAGCCATCAATTTTTTTCCAAAAAAACCTTCCAATTTTTTTTGAAGGATTAACAAAAATAAAATCATAAATTTCATCAAAGTACCATTTATTTAAGAAAAATTCATACAATGGTTTATTCATACTTGCAATTACATTTGGTATTTTTTTATTAATTACAAACAAATAAAATGCTAAAGGTATTGATAATACCACCAAAACTGGTGTTAAAAAAAGAAACCAATTAGGTGGATGACTTAAGCTTAGTGGCTCTAAAAATTTAATAGAATCACCCCAAAATTTATATGAAGTTTCATGTCCAATAAAAAGGTCTTTGAATAATATTCCAGCAAAAATAGCTCCTATAGCTAATATGATTAATGGTACAATCATTATTAACGGCGACTCATGTATCTCTTCCGATGTAATATTAGAATTATTATAATTTCCATGAAATGTTTTAAAAATGAGACGCCAAGAATAAATAGACGTTAATAAAGCAGTAAATACACCAACATACGCTGCAAACATGCCAATTTTATTTCCCCTTAAGTATGCAAATTCTATTATTGCGTCTTTTGAATAGAAGCCAGAGAGAAACGGAAATCCTGTTAATGCTAATGTGCCAATAATCATTAAAGTATAGGTATAGGGCAACTTATTTTTTATACCTCCCATTTTATTTATATTTTGTTCATCTTTAAATGAATGTATTACCGATCCTGATCCTAAAAATAATAGAGCTTTAAAAAATGCATGAGTAAATAAATGAAACATAGCTACACTATAAGCTCCAACACCGGTTGCAAAAAACATGTAGCCTAATTGACTGCATGTAGAATAGGCAATAATTTTTTTTATATCTGTTTGAACTAGAGCTACAGTTGCCGCGAAAAAAGCTGTAATTGCACCTATAATTGTAATTACAAATAATGCTAGTTCTGAATATTCATAAATTGGGGAACATCTAACCACTAAAAAAACACCTGCTGTTACCATAGTAGCAGCATGAATTAGAGCAGATACAGGTGTTGGTCCTTCCATGGCATCAGGTAACCAAGTATGTAAAAAAAATTGTGCCGATTTACCCATTGCGCCTATGAATAAAAGCAAACAAATTAAATCAACAACATTAAATTTCAAGCCTAAATAATTTAATTTATCATCTAAAATATCTGGTACATTTGGGAACACTTCATCATAATTAACTGAACCAAAAATATAAAAAATCAAGAAGATGCCTAAAGCAAAACCAAAATCACCCACTCTATTTACAACAAAAGCTTTTATTGCTGCCTTATTTGCACTTTCTTTTTTATACCAAAATCCAATTAAAAAATAAGAACATAAACCAACGCCTTCCCAGCCAAAAAATAGTTGAATAAAATTATCAGAAGTTACAAGTGTTAACATTGCAAAAGTAAATAATGATAAATAGGCCATAAATCTTGGTTTATGTGGATCGTGAGACATGTATCCTATTGAATAAACATGTACTAAAGCAGAAACTAAATTCACAACAACTAACATTACTGCTGAGAGAGCATCAATATTTATAGACCAATTAACATTTAAAGTTCCTGAATTTATCCATGAAGCAATAATTAAATTATTTGAATAACCTTCATTTAAAACTTTATAAAAAATTAAGAATGATAAAAGAGCAGAAATTGAAACAAACAAACTTGTAATTATTTCTGAAAATCTCTCACTAAAAAACTTGCCAAAGAAACCTGCTACTATTGATGCTAATAAAGGTAAAAATAATATAAAATATTCCATATTATCCTTTTAATTTACCTATTTCTTCGACTCTTATTGTTCCAGAATTTCTAAAATAAACTACAATTATTGCTAAACCTATAGCTGCTTCAGCAGCTGCTACTGTTAAAATAAACAATGTAAATATTTGTCCACTTAAATCATTTATAAAAATTGAGAAAGATACAAGATTTATATTTACGGCTAATAGAATTAATTCAATGCTCATTAATATAACAATCACATTTTTTCTATTTAAAAATATTCCGACTACACCGATAGTAAAAATTATTGCAGCAAGTACAAGATAGTGTCCTAATCCAACGCTAAACATCTATTTTAACTCCTTTTCCGCTATCAACATCAACTAAATCAACACCTTCATTTCTTTCTCTTGAAATTTGTTTTATGTAGCTCTGCCTTTTTAATCCTGATCTTTGCCTAAAAGTCAAAACAATAGCACCAATCATTGCTACCAAAAGTATCATTCCAGATATTTGAAATATATGAATGTAATCTGTATAAATTACATTTCCAATTGATTGAGTGTTTGTAACTTGATCTGAAATATTTATTGAAATTGAGTCTAGTAAGTCTGGCTTGTATTTCCATCCCCCAATTACAATTATTAATTCAAAGAAAATTATTAAGCTTACTAATAATCCGATAGGTATATGTGAGCCACTAACTCGTGAACTAAACCATCCCGCTCTTTGTTGTGCAACATTTAACATCATTACAACAAATAAAAATAGTACAGCTACCGCTCCTACATAAACTATTAGCATAATCATACCAAGAAATTCTGCGCCTATCATGATAAACAAGCAGGAAATACTTATGAAATCTAAAATTAAAAAAAAAACAGAATGTACAGTATTTTTAGATACTGTAACCATTATAGCTGAAACAATAGCTATAAAAGAAAAAATATAAAAAAAGATTGCATGGAATAACATTTTTCTATCTGTGGGAATTGTCAGCTTTAATGTTTGCTGCTAGCACATTTTCCCATCTATCTCCATTTTCTAATAATTTTTCTTTGTTGTAGTAAAGTTCTTCTCTATTTTCAGTAGCAAATTCAAAATTTGGCCCTTGAACTATTGCGTCTACAGGGCATGACTCTTCACATAATCCGCAATATATACACTTCAGCATATCAATATCATATCTTGTGGTTTTTCGACTTCCGTCTTTTCTTTCGAATGACTCAATTGTTATTGCTTGCGCGGGACAAACTGCTTCGCATAATTTACAAGCTATACACCTTTCCTCACCATTTGGATATCTTCTAAGGGCATGTTCTCCTCTAGCTCTTGGACTTAGAGATCCTTTCTCAAAAGGATAATTAATAGTTTTTTTTTTTCTTAAAAGTTTCTTTAATAGCTATCGATAATCCACTTAAGAAATCAATCATTAAAACAGTTTTTAAAAACCTTGATAATTTCATGCTAATTTGTGGGTAATAAATTAAAGTATAATAAAAAAGTAGCAGTCAAAACTACATACAATAAAGAAAAAGGAAGAAAAATTTTCCAACCTAACCTCATTAATTGATCGTATCTATATCTTGGAACGGTAGCTTTAACCAGAGCAAATAAGATAAATAAAAATAAAATTTTTATTATCAACCAAATAGGGCCAGGTATCATATTGAAAGGAAAAAAATCGATTGGTGATAGCCAGCCACCCAAAAATAATATTGATCCCATTGCGCACATTAATAATATGTTTGCATACTCTCCTAACCAAAACATTGCATACATCATTCCAGAATATTCCGTTTGATATCCAGCAACTAATTCAGATTCAGCTTCTGGCAAATCAAACGGTGGTCTATTAGTTTCGGCCAAAGCAGATATGAAAAATATTACAAACATAGGAAATAATGGTATTACAAACCATAAATTCTTTTGTGCTAAAACAATGTCACTCAAATTAAGAGATCCAACGCAAAGTAAAACATTAATAATTATTACACCTATTGAAACTTCATATGAAACCATTTGAGCAGCTGATCTTATTGCCCCTAGAAATGGATATTTTGAGTTTGATGCCCAGCCCCCCATAATAATTCCGTATACACCCAATGATGATACAGCAAACAAATATAATATTCCTACATTTATGTCTGCTAATACAAAATTTTCACTAAATGGAATTACTGCCCAAGATATTAAAGCCAATGTCATTGTTACTATTGGAGCTAATATAAAAACAGCTTTATTTGCACTAGCTGGAACTATTACTTCCTTAAAAGTATACTTTAAGGCATCTGCTATTGATTGAAACAAGCCAAAAGGACCCACTACATTAGGTCCCCTTCTTTTTTGCACAAATGCCCAAACTCTTCTGTCAAGCCAAACTATCATGGCAACAGATACCAAAACAGGAACAAGTAAAAATAATATTTTATATATTTCAGAAAAAAGTAAATTTAAATAATCAATCATTACCCCTCCGTTCCAGTTTTCTTAAAATTTAATTTAATATTTTTGCATTCACTCATTGTTTTTGATGCTCTTGCTATGACATTTGAATGATAATAATCAATATCCTGAACAACTATTTTTTCATCAAAATATTTGTAATCAGATAGTTTAAAAGAATTATTCGATTTATTTATTTTTAAAAAATTAAACATTGAACTTATCAACTCATCTTTATTTAAATACAATTTATTTCTTTTTAAATTAGCTGATAAATCGTTTATAACAGACCAGTCTTCCATCGCCTCGCCAGGGGGGTATGAAGCCTTATAGGCTTTTTGAATATTTCCCTCTAAATTTGTAAAATATCCATCTTGTTCTGTGTAAGCTGATCCGGGTAATATTATATCTGCCATTTCAGCACCTCTGTCACCATGGCTACCTATATAAATAATAAACTCTTTCTTCTTATTAAACTTTAAATCATCTTGACCAAATAAAAAAATTATTTCAAATTTATTTTGTTTAATTTTATCAATTACTGCATTTCTTCCACTTTCAGAAGATAGTATTCCCAAATCATAACAACCAACTGTTGATGCATTATTTGACAAGATATTGAGAGAGTTCCATTCATTATTTATTTTATTTTTTGAAATTAAAAACTTTTTTAATTCCTCGTATATATATTCTCCTGATTTAATTTTTAAAACAGATTGACCAATTATTATTAAAGGTTTTTTTGAGTTAATAATTTTTTCTGACACTTCATGCTTGTTGTTGATAATTTCTTGAATTATATTTGTTTTGTTATCAATAATTTTATAAGGATAAGTTAGATCTCCAACATTACCTAATGAAAAAATTTCTGTTTTGTTTTTAACATAATTTTTTCTTATTCTTGTATTTAATATAGTTGCTTCATATCTTGGATTTGTGCCAATTAACACAATCAAATCACTATCTTCGATTCCTTGAATTTTAGAATTAAAAATATAATTAGATCTATCACTAAAATTTACATAATAATTCTCTGACCTTGCATCAAGATTTTTAGATTTAATAGTTTTGTCAAAAAATTCTTTTGCAATAAATGAAGTTTCCATATTTGTCATATCTCCTAAAAGTCCTGCGATTTTATCAGAGGAAGTTTTGGAAACTTTATCAAAAATTACTTTATGAGCCTCATCCCAATAAATTTTTTCGAATTTATTATTTTTCTTTATAAATGGATTGTCTAATCTTTGGTTTTTAAGTCCATCACATGCATAACGTGTTTTATCTGATATCCACTCTTCATTAATTTCTTCGTTAATTCTTGGAAGTATTCTTTTCACCTCCCATTCGTATGTATCTGCTCTAATATTTGAACCAACGGCGTCCATTACATCAATAGTTTCAGTTTTTTTAAGTTCCCAAGGTCTTGCCTCAAACACATAAGGTTTTGAAGTTAATGCGCCAACTGGACATAAATCAATTACATTTGCTGACATCTCAGATTCCATTGATTTTTCTAAATATGTTGTAATTTCCATATTTTCACCTCTACCAATTGCACCCAGTTCTGGAACGCCAGCAACCTCTGTCGCAAATCTGATACATCTGGTACAATGAATACATCTTGTCATCTGTGTCTTGATTAAAGGTCCCATGTACTTTTCAGGAACATACCTTTTGTTTTCTTTAAATCGCGATTTATCTATTCCATAAAACATAGATTGATCTTGTAAATCACATTCTCCACCTTGATCACAAACAGGACAATCTAATGGATGGTTTGCTAGTAAAAATTCCATTACACCTTTTCTAGACTTTTCTACTTTTTCAGTGTTTGTCTTAATAACCATTCCATCTGCAGCAGGCATAGCACATGATGCAACTGGTTTAGGAGATTTTTCCATCTCAACTAGACACATTCTACAATTTCCAGCTATTGAAAGTTTTTCATGGTAACAAAATCTTGGAATTTCAGCACCAGCTTGCTCACAAGCTTGTAGGACTGTAAGACCCTCCTCAATTTCAATATCTACATCATTAACTTTTAACTTCAGCATTTTCCTTTTCTAATAAATGTTGATCTACCAAATATGGAACATTTTTTTGTTTTTTAACAATTGGGTCAAATTTGTTTCTTTCCAATATTTCATCCTTAAAGTGTCTTATTAAACCTTGTACAGGCCATGCAGAACCCTCACCGAATGCACAAATAGTATGTCCTTCTATTTGTTTTGTTACATCCATTAACATATCAACTTCATCAGATGTTGCTTCGCCAACTGCCATTCTTTCAAGCATTCTCCACATCCATCCAGAACCTTCTCTGCAAGGGGTGCATTGGCCACAACTTTCATGTTTGTAAAATCTAGCTATTCGAGCCATGCATTTTATAATATCTTGATCATTATTTATAACAACTATTCCTGCGGTACCTAAACCAGTTTTATTTTCTATACACGCATCAAAATCCATTTTCATATTATCGCAAATATGTTTGGGCAGCATTGGCATCGAAGATCCACCTGGAATTACAGCTTTTAAATTGTCCCATCCACCAATTACACCCCCAGCATGATTTTCAATAAGTTCTTTTAATGGAACGCCCATTTCTTCTTCAACATTACAAGGATTATTAACATTTCCTGATATGCAGTAAATTTTTGTTCCAGTATTTTTTTCTCTTCCTAATGAAGAAAACCATTTGGCTCCTCTTCGTAGAATTGTTGGTACAGCTGCAATTGTTTCAACATTATTTATAATTGTTGGACAACCATAAAGTCCGATTAATGCAGGAAAAGGCGGTTTAAGCCTAGGCTGTCCTTTTTTTCCTTCCAAACTTTCTAATAAAGCTGTTTCTTCACCACAAATATATGCTCCCGCACCATAGTGTATATAAATATCTAAATCCCAACCTGTACCAGAGGAATTCTTGCCGATTAAATTTTTTTCATAAGCTTCATCAATTGCAGTTTGTAGTTTTTTACCTTCATTAAAATATTCACCTCTTATATAAATGTAACATTTATGAGCGTTAACTGCATAGGAGGCAATTAAACATCCTTCAATTAATTTGTGAGGTTCAAATCTAAGTATATCACGATCTTTACAAGTTCCTGGTTCAGACTCATCAGCATTTATTACCAGATAATGCGGTCTTGTACCAACCTCCTTAGGTGCAAATGACCATTTCAATCCAGTTGGAAAACCTGCTCCACCTCTGCCTCTTAATTCAGATGACTTAATTTCATTAATTATCCAATCTCTTCCTTTTTCACAAATGTCTTTGGTATTTTTCCAATCACCTCTTAATATAGATGAATTCAAATCTGGACCATTATCGTTATATAAATTTTTAAAAATTCTGTCTTCGTCTCTAAGCATTTTTATTTCCTAATAATGTTTTTCTTATATTTTCAGGTTCAGTATTTAGTCTTCCTCTGTAGGAACCTGGTTTTGGGTGTTTATCTTGTTTTACTTGATCAATTATTTTTTCCAAATTTTTAGAATCTAAATCCTCAAAATAGTCATCATTTATTTGTAGCATTGGTGCATTTACACATGCTCCTAAACATTCAACTTCAATCCAAGATAATTTTTTATCTTTTGATAATTTGCTTTCTTCTTTTGAAATTTTTTTTTTTGCAAATATCTACCAAATCATAGGCACCCCTCAGCATGCAAGGTGTTGTTGTACAAACTTGAAAAAAATATTTTCCAACAGGTGCTAAATTATACATTGAATAAAAAGTGGCCACTTCATAAACTTTTATGTAAGGCATATCTAAAAATTTAGCTATGTATTTCATTGCTATTAAAGGTATCCAATTATCGTTCTGTTTTTGAGCAATATATAATAATGCCATTACTGCACTTTGCTGCTTACCTTTGGGATAATTACTAATAATTTTCTCAGCAATTTCATGATTTTTTTCATTAAACTTAAAATTTTCTGGCTGCTCTTTTGATATTTTTTTTATACTCATCTATCTACCTCACCAAAAACTATATCCATTGATCCAAGAACTGCAGGCACATCTGCAAGCATGTGACCTTTAATTAAGTAATCCATGGCTTGTAAATGCGAAAATCCTGGAGCTCTGATTTTACATTTGTAAGGTTTACTTGAA
>MDTG01126781.1_pt1 | contig 23190 bp, 22 predicted proteins | sample 811421 | NCBI WGS metagenome assembly MDTG01 (sample SAMN05326645, study PRJNA326480) | marine metagenome | isolation source: seawater | place: Pacific Ocean: South East | collected 2011
AACAAGTTTCCTTAATCCAAACGATCGTGCAAACGCAGAGGAGAAACTAGTAAAGGAATATCATGCACTACTTGATGTAAACGATAGTTATTCTTTTGAGGAAGCTTGGAATGATTATCGTCGAGGCTCATTCGTGGGATTTTTAATGGCAGTTATGTCTGCAATGATTGTGGAGAGAACAGAAAGAGGCGATGAGATGTTTGCCGTCATGGCAGAGAGATCAGGATGGCAAGCATTACATTTGGATGCGGTGAGTTTCTTAAATTAAAAAGAAGGGGGCGTCTATTTATTTGGGAAAGAAAAGGTAACCCCTCCAGAAGATTAATTCAACTTTTTCCATTTATAGGTTTTATTTCTACTATTAAAAAAATATTGTATTTAATTAAATAAATCATCTTCATGAAGTAAATAATTAATCACTTCAGGAATATTTTTTTTAAAATTAAAAAAACCTTTTTTTGAAAATTGCCAACAAAAAATATCTTCTTTTAAACCAATGTAATGTAATTTCGAAGAATTTTTGATTTTTCGATTCAAAAAATCCATATTTTCTCCAACTGATGGGTATATCACATCAAATTCTTCATTTAATTTATTAAAGCCATCTTCATTGATTATTTGAGAATTAGATATTTCTTTTGCAAACGCCTCTAGAAGAGCGTTCTTAAAATCTAAGACTTTTTTACTTAATTTTATGTTTCTATTTTCATTATCAAGTAACAATAAGAAAACATTTTTGTAATTTTTAAAAAAAGAGAATCTTTGGCTGAGATTTAAATCTGATTCAAACAAAACTATGTTTTTATATTTTTGTTTAGTATGTAATTCCTTAACTTCTTTTATGGAGTAAATTTTATGATTCTCCAGAGGCGAAGCATTTTCATTAAGAGCAGTATTCATATATCTTTGATTGCTAAATTTTCTTATATTGGATTCTCGTGCAATGTAATTTTTACCTTGAGTTTGAATACCTGCTACCCATCTCCAACTTAAAGTATTTGAAGCAGCATCCCCGTCAAATAAATATTTCATAAAAAATCTAGCACCAAGCTCCCAAGGTAGATTAAGAGTAAATATCCATATGCTCGCAAACCACATTCTGGTGTGATTGTGTAAATAGTTTTCTGTTTTTAATTCATTAACCCAATCATCGAAACACTCGATTCCTGTCTCACCGTTTATTGCCCTCTTATAATCTTCTTCATGATAATTTGGAGTTGAGTTTACAAAATCTTTCCAAACGTCAGGTCTATGTTCCAACCAACCTTTCCAGTAAACACGCCAAAATACCTCTTGTATAAATTTATCTACTTTCTGAAAATTGTATTGAGAAAGAATTTCTCTAATGAGATCGTATTCATTAATAATTCTGTGAGAAATATATTTTGATAAATTTGATATATTCTCTCTGGAATTAGGACCAAAATCATAATTTCTTTGCGAAGAATAATCTTTCAATCCTTTTTGAATAAAATCTAGTTTGTCTTTTTTAGCCTTTTCATACATGTCCTTATTTTAAAGCTCTACCTCATATCTCCTGATAAAATTTCAAAAATAATAATTCAATATAATTTTTATTTGCTAGATGTTAATAACTAGATAAACTTGAACTATGTTAGAAAAACTTAATGATAAATCTGTGAACAAAGGTCTTCACTGGACTACCATCGCGAGCGAAAAAATATTATTGGCGATTATTGGCATATCAACTTGTATTGCAGCAGCTATGTATTGTTATGAGATGGTTTTAGCAAGACAAATTTCCTTGCCTGACTTATTCATGCTATTCATTTATGCAGAAATTCTTGGCATGGTTGGTGCCTTTTACTCAACTTCTAGAATACCGGTAACTTTACCAATTATCATTGCCATCACTGCATTGTGTCGTTTGATTGTAATGCAAAATAAGGAAATGGATGCTGTAATGATCATTGCTGAAGCTTCTGCAGTAGTTATTCTAGCGGGCGCTGCATATCTAATGAGCTTAAAAGATAAATTAAGTCTAGAAAAATTAAAATCTCGAGAAAAATTTGAAGAATAAGTCTATGGAAAAGGGACTCAAAATCTTTTCTTATCTGCCAAACCCTAGAGTTTGGAAAGCTGAGATAGCTGCTAAAATTGCTGGTATACCGATTGAGATCATCGGTGACAAACCTACTGAAATTCCTAATTGGCTTTGGGATACTAAGCCAAAAAAATTATCAGATACTGATAAAAAAAAATTCAAAAAGTTTAAAAGAATTGGTAAGAGAGGTTTTACTTCAGTTCTATACAAAACCGATAATTTTATAAAATTAATTCCTTTTGGAACGGTTCCAGCGGCATTTAGTCCTGATGGAAAAACAGGAATATTTGAATCAAATAGTATTTTAAGAGCTATTGCTAGACAGGATGATCATTATGACTTGTATGGAAAAGACTCCTTTGATGCATCAAGAGTAGATAGTTTTTTAGACTCAGGACTTGTTTTTTCTAGAGAGCATCAAGAATACCTTTTTGGACTTAAGAATATGAATGAAGCTCTGTACCAGAGGATGAAATCTGCTTATGAATTTTTTTTAAATGGAATAGAAGAGTCTTTAAAACATTCTAAATTTATTGGTTTTGACTATTTGACTATTGTAGATATTTCTTTTTTTTGTGATTTTTCACAATTTTTAAGAGAAGGACATTACGAAGATGACTTAAATGAGAAAGGTTTTGATCTGATTTCGGAGAAATTTATTTTTGATTACCCTGAAACATATGATCATTTGTTAAAACTATCTCAAATAGAGGAGTTTTCTTCAGTAAGTGGAACTTATTTGGATTGGTATAAAAAGAAACTTCAAAACTCTAGCTGAAGTCTTTTAACATTTTTCTCAATTCTAGTTGATGTTGTTCTTCCTGACCAATGAGATCTCTTGTGTATTCCTCTAAATAAATTGAAGTTCCTTCAACCATAGTTAAGAGTTTTTTATAGAGTCCTAAGGCGTGGAGCTCATGTTCTAAACTTTCCTCTAAAATGTCTTTTATTGAATGATTGTTGGTTTCAACAATCTTTGCTATTTTTTGGCTAGGATGTCCATCTAAGCCAGTAAGTAATTCTCCTGCTTGTTTAGCATGCTGTAAAGACTCATTGGCTTGTTCCTGAAGAAAACTTACAATCGGAATTCTATGAGGACCGACTATCATTAATGCAGAATGAGTATATCTAACAACTCCTGCTAGTTCATATTCCATTATTTCATTCAAAGTAGTACAAACTTCTTTTAAATCGAGACCATCTTGCATAGCTAACTCCTTTTTTTTGGATTCTATCAGTTAAATACAAAAAAACTGTGGATGAGAAATAAGATAACAATGAGAATTATTTTCATAAAAAAGAATTGAATGCTTGTTAAAATTTAGAGAAAATAGAGATATGAAAAAAGCTAGCTTTACAAAAATGACCGAAGGAACTCAAGAGGATTATACTCCTATTGTAGAAGCCGCGATGGTTCACTCCGAGCATTTGCCAGAAAGAATTATTCAACACTTAAATATGCTAAAAGACGATTTTGGTGGTTTTGCAGTTGATAGATATGAACATTGCTTGCAAACTGCCACAAGAGCTTACCGCGATGGCAGGGATGAAGAATACGTTGTTTGTGCTCTCTTGCATGATATTGGAGATATTTTAGCTCCAGCAAATCATGCAGATTTTGCAGCAACTCTATTGGAGCCCTATATTTCTGAGAAAAACTATTGGATTTTAAAACATCATGGAATTTTCCAAGGATATTACTTTTTTCACTTTCTTGGCCTTGATAGGCACATGCGTGACAGGTTCAAAGACAATGAGCATTGGAAAGATTGTGTCGAGTTTTGCGCTAAATATGATCAAAATTCTTTTGATCCAGAATATGAAAGTCTCCCAATTGAAACTTTCATGCCAATGCTTAAAAACGTTTTATCTCAGACCAAGAAATCTATTTATAAAGCTGAAGCTTAATCACAATCACGTAGGCTTGCCTTTTTCTTCAACCTCTTTGTCATGAGTTTTCTTTGCTTCTACTAATTCTGGCATAACTTGGTTCAATTGCTCTATTGACCAAAGCTCCTTACTTTCAAAGGACTTTATTACTGCTGGCTGTTGCATGATTCCAACAGTTCCAGAAGAAACATGAAATATCTGATTAGTAATTTCACCAGCTTCTTCACTACATATCCAAGTGATAATAGGTGCAATTTGTTGTGGACCTTGACTCCAATCATTTGGATCGACTTCTCTTCCTGCTGCTTTCATTAAGTCAATAGTAAGTCTAGTTGCAGCTCCTGGAGAAATTGTGTTAACAGTACATTTATATTTCGCCATTTCCATAGATAACGATCTGCTGAAACCAGCTATTCCTGCTTTTGCAGCTCCATAATTTGTCTGTCCAAAGTTTCCAATAAGCCCTGATACTGAGGACATATTTATGATTCTGCAATTTAATTTATTTGTTTCTCTGATATATCTTACAAAAGGTTGTGTGCAGTTAAAGTGACCTTTTAAATGAACTGCCATGATAGCATCCCAATCAGACTCTTCCATATTGAATAAAGTTTTATCTCTAAGAATTCCTGCATTATTTATAAGAATATCAACAGTTCCAAAAGCATCCATTGCTGTTTTAAAAATATTTATTCCACCTTCGTAAGAATCAACTGAATCATAGTTAGCAACAGCTTCTCCACCAAGTGATTTTATTTCAGCGACGACTTCATCAGCTATTTTGTCATGACCTGAGCCATCTGGATTTGCACCTAAATCGTTTACAATAACTTTTGCTCCTTCTTTAGCAAATAAAAGAGCAGTTTCCATACCAATACCTCTACCAGCTCCTGTTATTATTGCGACTTTATTATTTAGAACTCCCATGTTTTCACCTCCAGTAATAGTGCATAATTGATTTTATCTAGAGTATATTATTTTAAAATTTTTTTAAATGGCAGATAACAAAGACATTCAAGTATCTAATTCAACACTTTTTTTTCACTCAGCTGGATCAGGAGTTGTAGGAATAAAAAATGTAATTTTTGGCACTTGGGTTTTACTCTACTACAATCAAGTTTTAGGCTTGGAGCCTTATTTAGCATCTATTGCGCTTGGGATTTCTCTTTTCTTTGATGCAATTTCAGATCCTCTCGTTGGTGTTTGGTCAGATAGATTTAAATCTAAATTAGGAAGAAGACATCCATTTATATATGCAAGCATTTTTCCATTAGCGTTTTGTATATGGTTACTTTTCATTCCACCTTCTTCGTATGACCAAACATATTTATTTTTTAAATTATTAACTCTGACAATTTGCATAAGATTAGCGATCACTTTTTTTGAAACTCCTCGAGCTGCCCTTGGACCAGAGCTTACTAAAGATTATGATCGAAGAAATACTTTAAATGCTATGGGATTATTTTTCGGTTATGGCGGAGCAATTATCGTAGGTTTTGTGATGCTGGAGTATTTCCTTCCAGAAACATCTAATTATATGGGATCACGAGCATATCTGAATCCAGAGGGTTATGAAAAGTTAGCTTATTTTGCGGGTTTTTCAACTTTGTTACTTGGTTTTATAGCTGCTTCAAGCACCCATAAGCACATTAAAGATCTCCATGTAGTTCCTGAAAATACAAAAATTAATGTACAAGAGGTTTTTCATGAAGTTGTGGAGACATTATCCAATAAATCTTGGCTTATGATTTTTTTTGGAGGTTGCCTTTACGCATTGTTTCTTGGTTTAAATACTGGAGTAGGTAATTACATCAGTATTTACTTTTGGGAATGGACACCCTCTGATATTTCTATTTTCCCAATTGCAGGGGGCGTTGCTGCAATTATTGGTGCAATTATTGCAGTTATTATTTCTCAGGGTAGAGAGAAAAAGAATATAGCTCTATTTGCTTTATCAGCTACTGTTCTAATCTCATACATCCCCTTTACCTTAAGATTGATTGATCCATATTTTGAAGTTCAAACATTTCCTGAAAATGGTTCAGACGCACTTTGGTGGATTATGATTTTACATCAATGTGTTACTGATATCTTATCCGTTATGGGATGGGTAATTCTCATATCGATGGTATTTGATGTTGTTGAAGATTCTCAGAAAAAAACAGGACGTAGGGATGAGGGATTGTTTCTCGCTGGTCCAGGACTATTTCAAAAAGTATTTTCCGGATTTGGAGTTTTCATTCTTGGTTTTGTTTTACAATTTTTAGGTTTTAATAATATAGAAGCAACCATTCAAGAAATGAAGGAACCTGTAACTAACTTAGTTTTATTTATTTGTATTATCGGACCAATTTTAAATATTGGAGGTCTTACTTTTATATACTTTTATACAATTACTAGAGACGAATACGAATCTGCAGTTAAAGATTTAGGTTATTAAATATGTTTTTTCCAATTTCTGACGATAATCCAAGTTCTTCTATACCTTACATAACTTATCTATTAATTGGAGCTTGTAGCTTTGTATTTATTCTTCAGTATTTAAGTCAAATGAATCCTACAATTTATTATAATTATGGTTTTATTCCTTCTACTTTTTTTTCAGATTATTCTTCATTCACCATATATACCTCAATGTTTCTTCACGGGGGATTTTTTCATATCGCAGGGAATATGCTTTATTTATGGATCTTTGGAGATAATGTTGAAGATTCCATGGGAACATTCAAATTTTTAATTTTTTATCTTTTATGTGGAACTATTGCTGCAATCTGCCAAGGAATAGTAGATCCATCATCCGAAGTACCAATGGTTGGCGCAAGTGGAGCTATAGCTGGCGTTTTAGGAGCATATTTAATGCTTTTTCCTAAAGCGAACGTTAAATGTTTGGTGTTTATAATCATTATCATTCAAATGATAAGAGTACCTGCATTTTTAGTTTTAGGATTCTGGTTAGTTTTGCAATTCTTCAGTATACCAGGATCTATAGACGCAGATGGAGGAACAGCATACTTTGCCCATATCGGAGGCTTTCTGGGAGGCATGATCCTTATTCCTTTCTTTAAAAATAAAAATGTTAGGTTATTTCATCAACAAAATACTTCATCATGGCAAGTCTTTGATAGAGGATCTAAGGAATTTAATTTCCAGCGAAATGAGGATGTTGTCATAGACTTTATAAAAAAATCAGAAGAAGAAATAGATCGGAGAAAACATTGAGTACAACTTTAAAAATTGTTTTTTGGTTTCTCGGATCTATTTTCACTATAGCCTCGGTCATTTCAATCTACTTGTTAGCATTTTATTTTGGGTTTTTTGGCGGCTTAGAAAAAGCAGAGCCAAATATTAATTCGACTTATCCAAAAAATCTTTTAACTAAAAAAATACAATCTCAACTTGAACACATGCCATCAAATAAACAAATTCTTTTTGGAGACACTCACGTCCATTCAACATATTCCTCTGATGCATTTTTGTGGAGTTTACCTTTAAATAATGGCGAGGGTCCTCATCCTGTCTCAGATGCTTGTGATTATGCAAGATTCTGTTCAGCGCTAGATTTTTGGGTTGTTTCTGACCATGCTGAAGCAGCTACTCCAACAAAATGGATGGAAGCAAAGAAAGCAATTAGACAATGTAATGCAATTCATGAAGATAGTGAAACTCCAGATTTAATATCTTTTTTAGGTTTTGAATGGACTCAAATTGATGCAAATAAAGATAATCATTATGGTCACAAAAATGTAATGTTTTTGGAAACGGATGAAAAATCTGTGCCAATAATGCCAATTGGATCAGGTGGAGTTGCTACCGACGGAATGAGAAGCCTTGAAAGACTTCCAACCGTTAGATCGAATATGTTGCGTATGGCGTTAGCGGATTTCAAAAACAGAAATAGATATGCAGACTTGATATCCTTTAGTGAACATATTGTTGAGACTGAAGACTGTAAAGATGATTTTTATAATCCACAAAATTCTTGTTATTTTTCAGCATTAACTCCAAAAGACTTATTTACCGCCTTAGATGAAATCGAATCTGATTCAATAGTTATTCCTCACGGAAATACCTGGGGTTTTTATACACCTAGTGAATCTAGTTGGGATAAACAGCTATCTCTCGAACACAACAATCCAGAAAAACAAATTTCCTTTGAAATTATGTCGGGACATGGAAATTCAGAAGAATATAGATCTTGGACTGCAAGCTATACGGAAAATAATATTCAATTTTGTCCAGAACCATCTGGAAATTACCTACCTTCCTGCTGGCAAGCGGGAGAAATAATCAAAGAAAGATGTTTGGAGAACCAAAACAGTAAGGCTGTTTGCGAAAAAAGAGCTGCACTTGCAAGACAACTATACATAGAAGGTGGGTTATCAGGAAAATTTTCGGTAAAGGGAATCACACCTGAAGAATGGCTTGATTCTGGACAATGCAAAGATTGTTTTATACCCGCATTTAATTATAGACCAAAAGGATCAGCACAATATGCACTTGCTTTAACAAACTTTCAAGACGGAATTGAACAAAGATTTAAATTTGGATTTATAGCATCAAGTGATAATCATAGGTCACGACCAGGAACAGGATATAAACCCGTTGATAGAATGGTGACTACCGAAGCAAACGGCCCCGCTGCTAAATTTCTTGAAGAAAACTTGACTCCTCAAGAAGAAAAATCTGATGAACCAAGAAGAGTAAATTTAGATGAATTAGATATACCAGATCCATTTTCTTTGTGGGAACCAATTAGACAGTCTTCTTTTTTTACGACAGGAGGTTTGGCTGCAGTCCATGTAGAAAATAGATCAAGAGAGGGAATTTGGAAAAGTTTTAAGAGAAGAGAAACATACGCTACCAGTGGACCAAGAATTCTGCTTTGGTTTAACTTGATAGATACAACAAAAAATTTACCAATGGGATCTGAAATTTCAAAAACAGAAAATCCAACTTTTGAAGTAAAAGCCTTGGGCTCTTTTAAGCAAAAACCTGGATGTCCTGATTACAAATTAGGAAATCTTTCCAGTGAAAAAATAAAAACTTTGTGTAAAAACGAGTGTTATAACCCGTCTGAAGAGAGAAATAAAATAACTAGAATTGAAATAATAAAAATTACACCTCAGAACTCCACTAATGAGGATATTGAAAAGTTAATTAAGGACCCTTGGAAAATTATAGACTGTCCTAAAGAGGGCAATGTATGCAAGGATCGCTTTACAGATGAAGACTATTCTTTAGACAAAAGAGATGCAGTTTATTATGTAAGAGCGATCGAAGAACCTTCTCTTAGAATAAATGCAGGAAATCTAAGATGTGATTTTGACGACCAAGGTAATTGCAAGAAGGTAAACATTTGTTATGGAAATTATAAAACTTCCAGAGATGACAATTGTACTATGCTGTCTGAAGAAAGAGCCTGGTCTTCACCTATCTATGTAAACTTTCAATAAATATTTAAACAAAATCACACCTGTTAATTTTCTTAAGAAGTATGTAATACTTGTTAATAGAACCTTTCTAATTGAAGCTAAATGAGAGAAAAATTACCATTCTTGACAAAATTCTTTTATGGATTTGGTTCTCTAGCATATGGAATAAAAGATAATGCATTTAATTATTTTTTACTGTTTGTTTATGTACAGGTTTTTGGGCTAGCACCAAACCTTGCAGGATTAGCGATCTTACTGATGTTGGTAATCGATGCTATCTCAGATCCACTCATTGGTTATTTTTCGGATAAAACCCAATCTAAATGGGGTAGAAGACATCCATGGATGTATGCTTCAGCTATCCCTGTAGCAGTTTCTTTTTTTCTTATTTGGGATCCTCCAGAAAATATGACACAAGTTGAATTATTTTGGTTTTTACTTATTGTGGGAGCTTTTATTAGAACAGCAATTACCATCTATGAAATCCCGAGCAACGCATTAGGCCCAGAACTTTCGAAAGATTATGTTGAAAGAAGTTCTTTACTATCTTATCGATATTGGTTTGGATGGTGGGGTGGTTTAGCAGTATGGAATTCTCTATGGATATTTGTTGTTTATAGCACTCTAACAGGCACTCAAGACGCAAGATTTGTAGCTGACACCTGGATAACTTATGGGCTTGTTTGTAGTCCTATCATGTTCATTGCAATAGTCGTAACTGCTACAGGAACTCATAGACATATAAAAGATTTACATGCACCAGAAATGGAAAGAAAAACTTTTAGAATTATTGCAAGAGAATTGTTTGAAACTATGACTGTGAGTAGAAACTATATTATTTTATTTATTGCAATGATCATGATGGGAGTTGCAGGAGGAATTGGGACTAATCTAACACTTTATTACTATAGTTTTTTCTGGGAGTTCACTCCACTTAATATTCTAACTATAGGGTTAAGTTTATTTTTAGCTCCTCTTGTTGGGATTGTAGTTTCTCCATTTTTGGCAAATAAATTTGGCAAAAAAAATGGCGCTTTAGTCTTATTTGCTATTTCACTAACAGTAGAGAATGGAATTATTATCTTAAGACTTTTAGGATTATTACCTGAAAATGGATCGCCTATTGTTCTAGCAGGCGTTTTAATATTTCACTTCATAGGAGTTGCGACTTCAGTAATTTCTTTTACAACACTAAATTCAATGGTTTGGGATACAGTAGAAGAAGTTGAAATTAAAACAGGAAGAAGAATGGAAGGCACTCTTCTAGCAGCAAGATCATTTGCACAAAAATGTATGAGTGGGGCAGGAGCTTTTGCAGCAGGTATGATTCTAACTTTTGCAGCATGGCCTGAAAATGCTATTCCTGGAAAAGTTGATCCAGAAATATTATTCACTTTTGGCGTTACAGCAGTTTCTGCATCAATAGCTTTATGGATCATATCTTTGTTTACAATTTCTTTTGTAACTACTACAAAAGAAAGTCATGAAGAAAAGTTAAATGAATTAAACTACATAGAAAATTTTGAAAAATAATGATAAAAAATAAAATAGAAGAAAAATTAAATATCGGTATATCTTCTCAGTTTTTAGAAGTAATTAATGAAAGTCCAAATCATAATGTACCTGACGGAGCAGAATCTCATTTTAAAGTTACTGTTGTTTCAGATGACTTCGAGAATATGTCTGCCGTTAAAAGACATCAACTGATTTACAAAGTTCTAAGTGAAGAAATGAAAATCATTCATGCTATAGCAATTCATCCTTTTACAAAGAATGAGTGGGATAAGATAAATGAAGAAAGTTTAGACTCTCCAGATTGTTTGGGTGGATCTAGTAGATAAAAAGATAGATGTGTTTCAAATAGGAACCTTTTACAAGTGTTTTGAATTTCAAAACTACAAAGAATTCGAGGATTCATTGAGAGATTTTTGTATCAAAAGGAAAGTAAAGGGAACTTTGATACTAACTCCCGAAGGTATAAATGCTACCGTCTCATCTAATAAGAAAAATGCATTAGAAGAACTTAATATATTTTTAAATGAAATTCTCGGAAAAATTAAGTTTCGTTTTACTTTTTCCAGTACGTCTCCATTTAAAAGATTAAAGATAAAAACTAGAAAAGAATTAGTACCTTCTGGTACAGAGGGAAAGACTTTTGAAAATAAAGGAAATTATTTATCCCCAAAAGAATGGACTGATTTTATCAAAAATAAAAAAAATATAGTTATTGATGTTAGGAATGATTATGAGAATAAAGTAGGTAGTTTTCGTAATTCTGTTTCACCAGAAACAAAAAATTTTAGGGAATTCAGAATCTTTTTAAGAAAGAATAAACAAAAATTTAAAGACAAAACTATAGGAATTTTTTGCACAGGTGGAATAAGGTGTGAAAAAGCAATTTATTCATTTAAAAAAGAAGGTTTAATAAATATTCATCAACTTCAAGGAGGGATTCTTAATTTTTTAGCTGAAGCCGAAGATAAATCTTCTTGGGAAGGAGATTGTTTTGTTTTTGACGAAAGAGTAACTGTTACTAAAGATTTATCTCCCGGAAATTACAAACAATGCTTCGCTTGTAGGAGACCTCTTTCCGAGTCTGATTTAAAAAAAAGTGAATATAAAAAAGGAATTTCTTGCCATAATTGTTTTTTTGAAAAATCTGAGTCAGATAGAATCAGATATGCTGAACGGCAAAAACAGATCGAAATGAAAAATTCATGAACATTTTTTTTAATTTTCTTGTTGATAAATCAAAATTATTTATTTTGATTTTAATCTTATTATCATTAATCAGTATTTTAGGTTTACCAAAATTCCAATTAGATGCATCGTCAGATACTTTGCTTCTTGATAATGATCCAGATTTAAAGATATACAGAGAAAATTCAAGAAAGTACGGATCGAGTGATTTTCTTGTAATTGCTTTCTCCCCCTACGAAGATATTTTTTCTTCTAAAACGGTCTCTCTTCTAAAAAAACTTGAAGGTGATTTAAAAGAAATAGATGGAATTAAAAATGTACTTAGTCTTTTGGATGTTCCTCTTCTTAGTTATTCGGAGCAGTCAATAAATGAATTAGCAGATAATCTTGTTACTTTATCAGCCGAAAACATTGACTTAAAAAAGGCTAAGCAGGAATTTGAAATTAATGAAGTTTACAAAGGATTACTCATAAGCGAAGACTTAAAAACAATTGCATTTCAAATGACTCTGAAGCCAAATAACGAATTTCAGAATTTAATCTCTGATAGGTACGCTCTATTAGATTCTAAAAATATTTTAGCTAAAGAAATTTTCTTAGAGAATTTAGAAAAATTAGATTTAAATATTGAAGATCAAAAAAAAATTAATTTATCAAATGAAGCTATCCTCATAAGAGAAATAAGAAACGTTTTAAATTCATATAAAGATAATGGTGAAATTTTCTTAGGAGGAGGGGCTATGATAGCCCACGACACTATTAAAATGATACAACAAGACTTGTTTACATTTGGAGTCGCTGTATTTTTTATGTTTGTTTTAATTTTGTCTCTAATTTTTAGACAATTAAGATGGGTTGTTATTCCTTTAACTTCAGCAGGTTTGTCGGCTCTTTTTACAACCGGATTAATAAGTTGGGCAGGATGGAAGGTAACTGTGGTTTCAGCAAATTTCATTGCATTACTTATGATAATTGGTATCTCTTTAACAGTTCATCTTGTAGTCAGATACAGAGAAATAACTTCTAAGTTTAATGATCTGTCTCATGAAGACGCATTGAAAAAAACCTTGTCTCAAATGTTTCTTCCTTGTCTTTATACAGCTCTTACAACAATGGTAGCCTTTGCTTCTTTGATTATTAGTGACATAAGGCCAATTATAGATTTTGGTCTATTGATGGTTCTAAGTATTTTTATTGCCTTTATCGTATCTTTTGTTTTTTTTGCCTCTTTATCATCGTTGATGAATAAAAATCTTAAAGATACTAAAGTGGATTATTCTTCAGGATTTACGACCTGGATCAATTCTTTAGTAGTTAGATTTAAAAATTTAATTTTATTAATTTCTCTTCTTGGTTTTGTTTTTGCTTTTATAGGCATAAACAAACTGAGTGTTGAAAATAAGTTCATTGATTATTTCAAACCTTCAACAGAAATTTATCAAGGCCTTTCATTGATTGACAAGAAACTTGGAGGCACAGCTCCTCTCGATATTATTATTTCTGCTCCAAAAGAAGATTCGAAGGGAAATGACGATTTTGAAGATGATTTTGATGATTTTGGTATAGAGGCAGATGAATATGGATATTGGTTTAATTCACAAAATTTAGGCCGATTAGAAGAAATACATGACTATTTAGAAAGTCGGCCAGAAATTGGAAAGGTTCTTTCGGTCTCAAGTGCGATAAAATTAGCGGAGATTGTTAAAGGCGAAAAATTGGATGATCTTGAGCTTGCGCTTTTAAGAAAGGTATTACCAGAGGATATAAACAATCAACTTCTAAGTTCCTTTATATCTGATGATGACAATCAGGTAAGATTATCTGCCAGAGTTATCGAATCTTTGGATGGGTTAAATAGAAAAAATTTAATTGAAGAGGTTAAAAAAGATTTAGTCGAAAATTATGAATTAAGTGAAGACCAATTTTATTTATCTGGAATATCCGTAATTTATAACAATCTTCTTCAAAGTTTATTTCAATCATTAATTGGAAGTCTATTGATTGTATTTAGCGCAATATTTTTAATGTTTATCGTATTATTTAGATCTATTTACATGGCTCTTATATCTATGATTCCTAATTTATTATCAGCCACTAGTGTTTTAGGAATTATTGGGTGGTCAGGTATACCCATTGATATCATGACAGTTACAGTTGCAGCAATAAGTATTGGAATAGGTGTAGACAATACAATTCACTACGTACATAGGTTTTTAAAAGAATATGAACAGCAACAAAATTATGATCTAGCAATCAAAAATAGTCATTCTACAATAGGAAGGGCTATGTTTTATACTTCTCTAACTATTGTTTTAGGCTTCATGATTTTAATAAGTTCAAATTTTAATCCAAGTGTATTTTTTGGAATTTTTACATCATTTTCCATGGTAGTTGCCATACTTGCTGCTTTAATGTTGTTACCTGTTTTAATAAGACATCTAAAACCATTGGGGAGGAATTAACATGGGCCCACTTAAAGATATAAAAATTATTGAGATGGCTGGAATAGGTCCGGCTCCTTTTTGCGGAATGGTTCTGGCTGACATGGGAGCAGAAGTAATTTCAGTAGAAAGGATTACAGCTGCCGGAAGAGGATCAAATTCTGATATTGCATCTAGGGGAAAAAAATCAATAGCTGTGGACATAAGAAAGCAGGAAGGTCAGGCAATTATAAAAAAACTTATTGAATCGGCAGACGTTCTTATTGAAGGATTCAGGCCTGGAGTAATGGAAAAAAATAATCTTGGTCCAGATGAACTTTTGAATATAAATCCAAAATTAATTTATGGAAGAATGACGGGCTGGGGCCAGAATGGACCACTAGCTAATGCAGCAGGACATGATATTAACTATATTGCTTTAAGTGGTGTTCTTGGGGCTATTGGCAAGAAAGGTTTTCCTCCGCCTCCACCACTGAATCTAATTGGAGATTTTGGAGGAGGAGGAATGCTCCTTGCTCTTGGAGTATGCGCCGCTTTGAATACAGTCAATAAAGAAGGAAAAGGGCAGATTATTGATGCTGCAATGACTGAAGGCTCTGCCTTATTGATGAGTATGATGTATGGAATGTTAAATTCAGGCATGTGGACCGATTCTAGAGATTCTAATTTACTTGATGGCGCTGCACATTTTTATGGTTGTTATGAATGCAAAGACGGTAAATTTGTTTCTATTGGGTCTATAGAACCTCAATTTTATTCTTTGTTAAGAGAAAAAATGAACATTGATGATGATATGTTTGATAATCAAATGGATAAAACTTCATGGCCAGAACTACGCATAAATTTAGAAAATAGATTTAAAGAAAAAACGCGTGACGAATGGTGTGAAATTATGGAAGGAACAGATATTTGTTTCGCTCCTGTTTTAACTATGAATGAAGCGATTAAGCACAAACATAATATTAAAAGAAATTCTTTTTTCACTATGGAGAACGTAACTCAACCTTCACCAGCACCAAAGTTTTCCTATTCCAATAGTGAAGTCAGTCATCCGCCTGTAAAGATTGGAACTCATACTAAAGAAATATTTGAATCCCTTGGATTAGAAGCTAAATTTGAAGATTTAATTTCTGAAAAAATTATTTCTGAATCCTAAAGATTAAAGAATTTTGTACTATTCTCATAAAATATCTTACTAACCTCATCCAAGGACTTTCTTTGTAAATGAGCTATTTTCTGTGCAATTTCATATATAAATTTAGGCTCATTTCTTCTTCCCTTAACTTTAAGATTTTTTGGAAGTAAGTAAGGTGAATCTGTTTCAATCATTATCCTATCTAGCGGCATAGTAGAGATTAGATCAATCATGTGCTTACTTCTTATTGGATCGCATATCCAACCTGTAAATCCAATCCAAAAACCTTTATCAAGATATTCGTAAAATTCTCTCTTATCTTCAGTAAAACAATGAACGACAGCATTTACAGTTAAATCTATTTCCTTGAAACAACCTAGAAAATCCTTATGAGCTTCTCTTTGATGCATAAAAAGCGGTAAAGATAGTTCCTCAGCTATTTCAATTTGAGATACGAAACATGATAGTTGCTTACTCTTCTTTGAGAAGTTTCTATTAAAATCTAACCCTGTCTCGCCAATAGCTTTTATTGAAGGTTGATTACAAAGCTCTATGATTTTATCTTTGTCAGTTTTCTTAAACGTATCTGCATTATGAGGATGAATCCCACAAGTTGTAATTAAAAAATCAGGATTTTTAGAAGTTATTTCTAAAGAGTTTTTTGTATCCTCTAACGAAGAACTTGTTATACAAATTTTTTTTACTCCATTTAACTTGGCTTCTAACAAAATTTTATCAAAATCTCTTTCGAAAGATTCATGAGTTAAATTAGCACCTATATCAAAATAAGAAATTTCTTTCATAAAAATTTATAATTAGAATTAAAAATGAGTATATCTAAAAATTTTGAAAACGATATCAAAGTAAATCAAGTCTCTGAAAGTAATTTTACAGCAAATATTTCAGAAGATTGGAGTATTGGTCAGACTGCCAATGGAGGGTATTCTATGGCTTTGCTAGCAAAAGCATGCTCAGAATATTTAGATCACAAAGACCCTCTTGTTTTATCAGCAAATTATATTGACAGAGTTGAATTTGGATCCGCTGAAATTGAAGTCTCAAAAATTGCAACTACTAGAAGTACCTCTACTGCTAGCGTTTTTTTAAAGCAAAAAGGTAAAGTAAAAATTTTTTCTTCCGTAACCTTTACTGATTTTTCTAAAATGAAAGGACTTAACAATAATCTTAGAAAAGAACCTCAATTTGATGCTTATGAAAAGTGTGAACAAATTCCTTATAAAGAAGGTTTTAACCCGAAATTGGATAAAAACTTGGAGAAAAAATATTGTTCAGATTCAATTTGGTGGAAAAAATCAGATGTTAAAAATGATGCTACTTTAAAATTATTCATGGGCTGGAAAGATGGTGGAATTGTTGATCTTTTTGGATTGATTCTTTTCTTAGATGCAACAACTCCCCCAATATTCAATAAACTAGGAACAGTAGGGTGGGTACCAACATTAACTCTTACGACTCATATAAGGAATGTGCCCAAACCAGGCCCTCTTAAGGTTATAGCTAAAACTGAATTTATAACTAATAACTATATAGAAGAGGATCGTGAGATATGGGATTCAGAGGGCAATTTAGTTGGTCAATCAAAACAATTAGCTAAATTAAGAATTAAGAAATAATTTATGAAATATTGTTATTATAGATTTTTAAAAAATACTCAAATTAGGAAATTACATGAAATTTAAAGGCACAAAATCATACATAGCAACAGATGATCTAAGTCTTTCTGTCAATGCAGCAATAGCTCTTGAAAGACCCTTATTAATCAAAGGAGAGCCAGGAACTGGAAAAACTATGCTTGCTTTAGAAGTAGCAAAATCTTTGGACCTTCCTCTTATTGAATGGCATATAAAATCAACAACTAAGGCACAACAAGGCTTATACGAGTACGATGCTGTTACCAGACTTAGAGATTCGCAATTGGGAGATGAAAGAGTTAAAGACATCTCAAACTACATTCAAAAAGGTAAATTGTGGGAAGCATTTACATCAGAAAAACAAGCAGTACTTCTCATTGATGAGATTGATAAGGCAGATATTGAGTTTCCCAATGACCTTTTGCAAGAAATAGACAGGATGGAATTCTATGTTTATGAGACAAAAGAGACAATTAAAGCTTCAACAAGACCAATAGTAATTATTTCAAGTAACAATGAAAAAGAACTGCCAGATGCTTTTTTGAGAAGATGTTTTTTTCACTATATTTCTTTTCCTGACAGAGAAACAATGAAAGAAATAATAAAAGTACATCATCCAAAAGTAAAAGAAAAATTAGTTAAAGAAGCTCTAGATATCTTCTTTGATGTTAGAAAAGTCCCTGGACTTAAGAAGAAACCATCAACCTCAGAGTTAGTAGATTGGTTAAAGTTACTTATGGCTGACGATTTACCTGATGAAATTCTCAAGAACAGAGATCCATCAAAAGCAATTCCTCCTTTATATGGAGCTTTAGTTAAAAATGAGCAAGACGTTCAATTACTAGAAAGATTAGCATTTATGACAAGAAGAGAAGGTAATAACCAAAATTAAATGAATGTTAATTAATCTTTTTAAAACACTTAAAGAAGTCGGTGTGCCTTGCACCTTAAGAGAGTTACTAGATCTAATATCTGGTTTAGAAAAACAAGTTATATTCGCAGACATAGATGATTTTTACTATCTTTCAAGGTCTGTTCTTGTAAAGGATGAAAAACATTACGACAAATTTGATAGAGCTTTCGATATTTATTTTAAAGGCCTTGAAACTCTAGATGATGTTCTTCAAGCTTTAGTTCCAGAAGAATGGCTAAGGAAAGAGTTTGAAAAGTTTTTAACAGAAGATGAGTTAAAAAAAATTGAAACTATGGGTGGATTAGAAAAACTTCTTTCCGAATTTAAAAAAAGACTAGAAGAACAAAAAGGCAAACATCAAAAAGGAGATAAGTGGGTTGGAACCGGAGGTACTTCCCCATTTGGCAATGCAGGCTCTCATCCTGAAGGCATAAGGGTAGACGGTGAGGGTAAACAAAATAAAGCTGTTAAAGTTTGGCAGCAAAGAGACTTTAAAAATTTAGATGATTCAGTAGAACTTGGTACTAGAAACATCAAAGTTGCATTGAGAAGACTCAGAAAATTTATAAGACAGTCAAATGATGAAGAATTAGATTTAGACGATACTATTAAAAGCACTGCAAAAAATGCTGGATTATTGGATATAAAGATGATTCCCGAAAAAACAAATGCAGTAAAGGTTTTAGTTTTTTTTGATGTAGGAGGCTCAATGGATCCTCATATAAAAATTTGTGAAGAATTATTTTCTGCATGTAAAACTGAATTTAAAAATTTAGAATATTTTTATTTCCATAATTTTATTTATGAGACCGTTTGGAAAGATAATAGAAGAAGGCATAACGAGAGAATAAAAACTCAAGACGTAATTCATAAGTATGCATCTGACTACAAAATAATTTTTGTTGGTGATGCAACTATGGCTCCTTATGAAATTACCAATCCTGGAGGGAGTATTGAACATTGGAATGAGGAATCTGGATCTGTATGGATGAAAAAAATCATGACTACTTATGATAAATTAATCTGGCTAAATCCTGTTCCAGAAGAACACTGGGATTATTCATCTTCGATTGAAATTTCTAGACATCTTATTGAAGACAATATGTTTCCTCTAACTTTAAAGGGCTTAGAGGATGGAATGTCTTTTCTATCAAAAAAATAGTTTGAAAGCATTAGAAATTAAAAATCTTACTAAGATTTACAATAATAACTTAGTAGCTCTAGATGATATTAGCTTTGAAGTAGAACAGGGAGATTTTTATGCTCTTTTGGGCCCTAATGGAGCAGGTAAATCTACTATGATAGGTATTATTAGCTCTCTAGTGAACAAGTCTTCAGGAAAGGTAAAAATTTTAGGTCTTGATATTGATACTCATCACTCTGAAGCAAAGAAAAGAATTGGAGTTGTTGGTCAAGAAGTAAACTTTAATCAATTCGAAACTGTACATAATGTTCTTCTTCATCAAGCTGGTTTTTTTGGAATGCCTTTTTCGGAAATAAAAAAAAATTGTGACTATTTTTTAAAAAGACTCAATTTGTGGGACAAAAGAAATGAACAAGGAAGGAATCTTTCTGGCGGCATGAAACGAAGACTTATGGTAGCAAAAGCATTAGTCAATAATCCCGATCTATTAATTTTAGACGAGCCAACTGCTGGTGTTGATACTGAATTGAGGCGCTCTTTATGGGATTTTTTAATCGAAATAAATAAAAAAGGCACAACAATCATTCTCACGACTCACTATTTAGAGGAGGCAGAAAGACTTTGTAAAAACATATCAATTATTGATAGAGGAAAAATAGTCAGAAATTCTGATATGAATTCTTTTTTAAGAGAAATTGAAATAGAGACCTTTGTTTTTGATTTAAAAGAAAATATAAATAAAAATTTATCTTCGGACAACTTTGATATAAAAAAAATTGATGATGCCACCATTTCTGTTCAAGCAAATAAAGGAACAAATTTAAATGTAATCTTTGATTTTTTTGATAATGAGGGAATTGAGATATTAAGCATGAGAAACGAAACTAACCGGTTGGAAGAATTATTTCTAAAACTTACGAACAATGACAATTAAAGAACAACTAAGATCTTTATATATTCTTCTCAGGAAAGAAGTTTTTAGATTTTTTAGAATTTGGAGTCAAACTTTAATTCCATCGGTACTAACTACCATTTTGTATTTTCTGATCTTTGGAACGTTTATTGGCGAAAGAATTGGAAAAATGTCAGGTTTTGATTACATGCAGTTTATGGCTCCAGGTCTTGTCATGTTGGCAGTAATTACAAATGCATATTCAAACGTGGTTTCTTCTTTCTTTGGTGTAAAGTTTCAAAGAAGTATTGAAGAATTACTAGTTTCTCCTATGCCCACTTATCTCATATTAATTGGATTTGTTTTGGGAGGAGTTGTCAGGGGCATAATAGTTGGCTTTCTTGTTTTATTAACATCTTTAATATTTACGGATATTACTATTCAAAATATTCCATTAACTCTTCTTGTAGTTATTATGACCGCATTCTTGTTCTCAATTGCTGGATTTTTAAATGCTTTGTTTGCAGATAATTTTGATGACATTAATATAGTTCCAACATTTATTCTTACTCCTTTAATTTATTTAGGAGGAGTTTTTTATTCCGTAGATCTTCTATCAAATACATGGCAACTAGTTTCAAAGGTTAACCCTCTTCTTTACATGGTAAATGCTTTCAGATATGGAATGATTGGAGTGTCAGATATAAATGTTCAATTTGCTTTAATGATGATAACTTTTTTTATAATATTTTTATTTTCCATAGCATATTACTTACTCAAAAGAGGCTATGGAATAAGATCATAATGCATTACCATCTTCTCTGTAGAATCAATACTCGTAATTTATTAATTAAAATGGAGAGATGGCAGAGTGGTCGAATGCGCTCGCTTGGAAAGCGGGTAAGGGGGCAACTCCTTCAAGGGTTCGAATCCCTTTCTCTCCGCCATATTTAGATGGAATATATCGAATCAAAATATTTTAGCTACGCAGATCCAGATGATCCCTGGTATAGAAAATTAATTATTAGATGTATTGAATCTCTAGCTGGCCAGCCCGCTTTATTTAAACTTTATCGAGAATATCAAGAGAATTCTCATAATTGGGATAGTTTTTGGCATGGATGCTTAGATCAATTAAATCTGAATCTTAACTATAATTTCAATATTAAAGTTCCTAAGAGTGGTCCTACTATATTCGTAGCAAATCATCCATATGGAGTATTGGATGGTTTAGTCATTAGTTATTTTGTCTCTCAATTCAGAGATGACTTTAAGGTTTTAACACATTCTTTGCTGTTAAGAGCACCTGAAACAAAAGGATATTTATTGCCGATTGATTTTACAGGCGACAAAAAGGCTTTGTTAACAAATCTTGAGACAAGAAAAAAGTCTAGAGAACACCTTTCCAATGGCGGGTCTATAATAATTTTTCCTTCTGGAACTGTATCTACAACAGCTAAATTTTATGAAAATACAAAAAAGGCATTTGATCCAGAGTGGAAAAAATTTACATCAAGGTTAATTAAACAAACAGATCCAGAAATTGTTCCAATATATTTTTATGGATGCAATTCAATTAAATTTCAATTAGCTAGTCACTTGGGTGATATGTTTAGAGCTTCTCTGCTATTCCATGAAGTAAAAAGAAGAATAGGTAGTGACTTTAGTTTTATTGTAGGAGAATCATTTAAGTATTCAAATATAGATATGGATTTATCTAATCAAGAGTTGGCGGACTATTTAAGAACAAAAACATATTTACTAAACCCAAAAATAGATCAAGCACCTCCATACGGACTAGACATTTAACCAAAGATCTTTTGTATGTAGCTTTTTTTTGTTATCTTTGTATTAGAGGGGGGATTAAATTTGTTAGTTTTAAGTCGAAAAAGAGATCAAACTCTTATGATTGGCGACAATGTAGAAGTTACTGTATTAGAAATCAAAGGGGGACAAGTTAGACTTGGTATAAATGCACCAAAAGCAATAACGGTACACAGAGGTGAAATTCACGATAAAGCTAAGCAGGAGTAATTTGCGCCCGTAGCTCAGTTGGATAGAGCACCTGGCTACGAACTAGGGTGTCGGAGGTTCGAATCCTTCCGGGCGCGCCATTTTTAAAAAAATTAAGTAAAATAAAATTATGTCATTAAAATTAAATAGCGATTCACAACCCTATGTAAAAATAAACTCTCCGAAGTATGAGGAGATATATACTTTCGATCGAGATTTTGATTTAACCGATCTCTTTATGTTTACAAAAGGTCAGCCATATGAAAATTTTTCAAAATTAAGAGAGCTTGCACCTGTTTATTTTCATAAGACAGGTCCAGAAGACTCAGAACCTGGATTTTGGGTTTTGACAAAATATAAAGATATTGAATTTGTTTCAAAAAATCAGGATATTTTTTCTTCTCAGTTAGCAGGTGGTACTACTCTTACACATGGTTTTACAGCAATGGATGATACTCCACTTTATAGATCTACTATGGATCACATGCTTAGCTTGGATGGTCTATTACATTTAAATATGAGAAACCCTCATATGGCTTTTTTTAATCCAAAGTACGTTAGTAATTTAAGAAAAAAAGTTGAATTAAAGGTTGATCAACTCTTAGATGCAATAGCTCCTTTAGGCAGCTGTAATTTAGTTGAAAGTATTTCTGCAGAATTACCAATGTTCACTCTGTGTGAGATGTTGGGAGTGCCTGAGGCAGATCGTCCTAAAATTATAGAATGGATGAAATTCTTAGAAATGGCTCAAGTGATTGCTGCAACTCAAGCTGTTCAAAATAATGATATCAGTCTATCTGAAGAACAAAGTCAAGCAGCACCAGATCCAGCAATAATAGAAATGTTTACAAATATGATTAACGAAATGTTTTCTTATGGCAGACATGTCTTAGAGGAAAGACGAAAATCTCCA
>MDTG01347613.1_pt1 | contig 23187 bp, 18 predicted proteins | sample 811421 | NCBI WGS metagenome assembly MDTG01 (sample SAMN05326645, study PRJNA326480) | marine metagenome | isolation source: seawater | place: Pacific Ocean: South East | collected 2011
CACCGTCAGCTATGCCGCCGCCGCAGCGGCTGTGACCGTGAACCTCGGCGCCGGCACGGCGACCGGTCAGGGTACGGATACGCTGATCTCGATCGAGAACGTTACCGGTTCGGCCTTCGACGATGTCCTCACCGGTTCCGATGGCGCAAACGTCATCGATGGTGGCGACGGGTTCGATACGCTGTCGCTCCAGAATGCCGCAGCAGGCGTCCTGGTCGATCTTGTTGCCGGGCAGGCTGGTTATGGTCGCTTCACCGGCTTCGCGGCTGGCGCCGTGATCGATACGATCTCTAGACTGGAGAAAGTCGTAGGCAGCACATACGGCGATACTGTCGTTGGCTCTGAGGATACAATATTCGAAGGCAATAGCGGTGATGACTTGTATTTTGCGTCAACAGGCGCTGATACGGTCGATGGCGGCGCCGGATTTGACGCTGTAGTCTTCGGATCAATGAATGATCTGAGTATTACGGAAGGCGTCGATATCAATCTCTCGACTGGCACCTTCTTCGGCGCTCTGACGGTAGGCGACAGCTATGCGTCAATCGAGCGTTTTGCCGGTACCATCGCCGACGACCGTATGATCGGTGGCGACGGCGATGATTTTCTGCAAGACCATTTCCTCTACGCTGAGATGGATACCGGCAATGACCATCTGGAGGGCCGCGGTGGCAACGACACCCTCGGCGGCCTCAGCGGCGACGACGTCATGCTCGGCGGTGACGGCGACGACGTGCTGGGCGATGCAGGTGGCGCCGACCTGATCGACGGCGGCGATGGCAACGACACGCTGCGCTACCTCGAGATGAACGTGACCGTCGACCTCGCCACCGGCGAAAACGACCGCAATGACACACTGATCTCGATCGAGAACCTGGAAGGATATGACGGCGCCGATGTCCTGTCGGGCGATGCCGGCGTCAACATCCTCCGCGGCAATGCCGGCAACGATATCCTCAACGGCCGCGGCGGCGCCGACACGCTGGATGGTGGGGCCGGCAGTGATACCGCCAGCTATGCCGACAGCGCGATCGGAGTCACCATCGATATCGGCGGGGAGAATTCCGAGGGCGATACGCTGATCTCGATCGAGAACCTCACCGGCTCCGCCTTCGACGACACCCTGAGCGGCGACCAGTTCACCAACACCCTCACCGGCGGCGCCGGGGATGACGTGCTGGCCGGCGGCGACGGCAACGACACACTGATCGGCGGTGACGGCGACGACCTGCTCCGCGGCGGCAACGGCGCCGACATCCTGACCGGCGGCGCCGGGATCGACACCGCCAGCTATGCCGGCACCTGGGGCAGCGACATCACCGCCAATCTCGCCACCGGCGAGAACAGTCAGAATGACGTGTTGAGCGGCATCGAAAATCTCATCGGCGGCCAGGGCAACGACACCCTCACCGGCGACGACCAGAACAACCGCCTGGAAGGTGGCGACGGCGCCGACACGCTCAGCGGCGGCGCGGGCGACGACGTTCTGGCCGGCGGGGCCGACGCCGACCACATGGATGGCGGCGACGGCTTCGACATCGGCGACTGGAGCACCAGCACCACCAACGCCACCTTCGATCTGGCCCAGGGCACCAGCAGCGGCAATGACGTGCTGATCTCGATCGAAGGCGTCATCGGCGGCAGCGGCAACGACACGATCATCGGCGATGCCGGAAACAACCTGCTGATCGGCGGCGCCGGCGGCGACGTCATCACCGGCGGCGCCGGGGATGACGAGTTGCAGGGCGGGCTGGGCGACGACGACCTCGACGGCGGCGACGGCAACGACACCGTCAGCTATGCCGCCGCGGCGGCGGCCGTGACCGTGGATCTGGGGGCGGGCACCGCCACCGGTGAAGGGGCGGATACGCTGGTGTCGGTGGAGAATGTCGTCGGCTCGGCTTTTGACGACAGCCTGACGGGTGACGATGGGGTGAATGTCATCGACGGTGGGGCTGGGGATGACGTCATCTTCCGGAGTGATGGTGCTGATAGCATTGATGGTGGGGATGGGTTTGATACGCTGAATTATGCCAACGCGGCAGAATCTGTCGTATTTGACATGAATGCTGAAAATATTGGATATGGAAATTGGACTCAAAATCCTAATGATTATGTTATAAATGAAATAACTACTGCTGCTAATGTGGAGATTTTTATAGGCGGTGATTTTAATGATTACCTCGTATCATCAAACAAAGGAATAAAATATTTTGGCGGTGAAGGTGTTGACTGGCTTGTGGCTGGCGCTGGCATCGATATTTTCTATGGTGGCACCGGCGAGAACGATGCTGCTCTGCTTATCAGGGATGTCGTCGACTACCGAAAAAGCGCCACGTCGATCGAAGTCGATCTTCACGTCGGAATTGGGCACGGAGGCGATGCTGAGGGCGACCAATATTATGAGGCCGAAGGTGTCTATGGTAGCCAAGCCAATGATCATCTAATCGGTAGTATTCGCGGCGATGTGCTAAATGGCTGGGATGGTGATGATGTTCTGAAGGGTGGCGACGGCGACGACAGGCTGATCGGCTATCTCGGCACCGATGTCTTAGACGGCGGCGACGGGAATGACACCCTATGGTCAGGTGATATGTCCATAGCACTCATCGCTGATTTGGCAGCCGGAACCACCGGAGATGGAGATACTTTGATTTCAATCGAGAAAATCTTGGGTTCGAACCTTGCAGACACACTTCTCGGTAGCTCTGAAATCAATGTCTTCCGCGGATATGACGGCAACGACCTCCTCAACGGCCGCGGCGGCGCCGACACCCTCGACGGCGGCGCCGGTATCGACACCGCCAGCTATGACGACTTCACCACCGCCCTCACCATCACCATCGGCGGCTATAACTCCGATGGCGACACGCTGATTTCGATCGAAAACCTGATCGGTGGCAGCGCCAATGACGTTCTCACCGGCGACGGGATCGCAAACCGGATCGAGGGTCGGGACGGCAATGACGTGATCAACGGCGCCAGTGGCAGCGACACCCTGCTCGGCGATGCCGGAGACGATGTGCTGAGCGGTGGTGACGGCAATGATGTGCTTCAGGGCGGCGCCGGCGCCGACACCCTGACCGGCGGTATCGGTGCCGACCGCTTCGTCTATATGGATATCACCGACAGCGGCACGGCCGGCGGGACCCGGGACCGGATCACCGATTTCAACCGGGCGGCCGGTGATCTCATCGATTTCTCGGCGATCGATGTGGATCCGGACACGGCCGGGCATCAGGCGCTCACCTTCCTCGGCACCGGGGTCTTCACCCATACGGCGGGGGAGATGCGGGTCGTGGGGCTGGGCAGCGGTGTCTCGATCATCGCCGTCGATCTGGACGGCGATGCGAACAGCGATCTGGTCATCGACATCGACGCCGATGTCACCGATCTGACCGCGGCGGCCTTCCTGCTCTGACCACCAGACAGCCTCACAAGACAAAAGCGGCGGAGGTCACCCTCCGCCGCCGTTCGCGTCTGGGGAATACCCCGTCCTGATCAGAAGCGCAGCGTCGCAAAGGCCCGCACGGCGCGGCCCGGGGCCAGGACTTCGTCCTTCTTGAACGACACCGCGTTGCGGATGTCCTCGTCCAGCAGATTGGTGCCCTTCACCCCGAAGGTGACGAAGGTCGGCACACCGTCGCTGGTGAAGGCGGTCGTCCAGGTGATCTCGGCATCGACCAGGTCATAGCCGTCGGTTTCGGTCTCGTTGAGCCCGGTGCGGGTCTGGTCGAAGGCGTGCAGCACGCCCACCCGCGCCCACCAGGCGTCATCCGCCCACCAGATGCCGGCACCCAGCCGCTCGGGCGGCAGGCGCGGCACGTTCTCACCACCGCTGAACTCGGCACGGACACTGTCGAAGCGACCGTCCAGGCCCAGCATGCCGCCGGCCAGCGGTGCCACATCCAGCTGGCCCTTCAGCTCGGCGCCATAGAATACGGCGTCGCGCTGGTCATAGGCCACCTGATCGAACTCGCCATCCGTGCCGCCGCAGGAGGCGAAATCCTCGTCGCAGGTCACGCCCGTCAGACGCTTGTAGATGAAGCCGTCGAAGCGGGTGTAGAAGGCCGAGGCATCGAAGCGGAAACCGCCGGTGGCCCGGCCGATACCGATTTCGAAGGTGGTCGCGCGTTCCTTGTCGAGGTTCGGATCGCCGATCTCGAAAGTGCCCGAGGCGTGGTGCGAGCCCTTGGAGAACAGCTCGGTCGCGGTCGGTGCCCGCTCGACATATTGTGCGGTCGCCCGCGCGACGATGCCGCCGCCCAGCTCCTGCAGCGCGCCCAGGCTGGCGCTGCCGGCCAGGAAGTCGAGATCATGGTCGCGCAAGGCCGGATCATCGGCGCCGGGCAACAGATCGGCCGGAAAATCGGCACCGGTCCCCTTCACCCGCACCTGTTCCAGACGGCCGGCGGCCTGAAGCCTCAGCCCGCCATCCAGCTGCAGTTCTTCGAACACGAAGCCCGCCACCGCCGTGGTCTCGGCCGGCAGCAGCAACTCCCCCGCCTCGCCGGTGGTGGAGAGCTTCTGGTGGTTCAGCTGCAGCCCGAAGGCACCGTTCAAGGCGCCGAGGCCGGTATCGATCTGCACATGCTCGGCCTCGATCCGGGCCTCGTGGTCGCGGCTGGCATAGCTGCCATGGACGCCCAGCCCTTCGGCCTCGTCGTGATCATGATCGTGGCCATGGTCGTGATCGTGATCGTGATCATCATCATGGTCGTGATCATGGTCATGATCGTGGTCGTCGCCATGCTCGTGCTCATGCGGCAGGGCGATCTCGTCATGGTCATAGCGCGACAGGCCGACCTGGCCGCGCACGGCCTTCAGGAAGCCGCTCGCGGGCCGGTATTCGCCGAGCGCCCGCCACTTGATCTGCTCCATGTCGATCCGGGTCTGCAACTCGGCCTCTTCGCCGCCCGGGATCTCGTAGACGCTGCCATAACGGGTCAGCGAGGTGCCGATATGACCCTGGTCGAAGAACACCGTGGCCCCGATCGACTGGCCGTCGGCTTCCACCCCGCTGTTGGGCTGGGCGCCGTCGGGGGTGTCGTAATCGTTGGATTTGCGTGCAAAGGCATCGGCATGGAGCGCAACCGATCCGCTGCGGGTGGTCACCGACGCCCCGCCATCGACCCCGCCGCCGATCGATCCGGCACCGGCCTGAACGCGGCCGCGGGTGATGCCGGGGGCGATGTCGACCGGGACGCGGTCGTTCGACACATCGACCACGCCGCCGATCGCCGTCGATCCCCAGCGCAGCGTGCCAGGCCCGCGGATCACCTCCACCCGCTCGGCCGACATCGGGTCGATCGGCACGCCGTGGTCTTCACCCAGCGCCGAGACGTCATGGGCGCCGATGCCGTTCTCCTGGATCCGCACCCGCTCGTTGTCCAGGCCGCGGATCACCGGCCGGCTGGCACCGGGGGCAAAGCCGCTGGAGGTAAGGCCCGGCTCGCCGTCCAGCACATCGCCCAGCGTCTGGCCGCGGGACAGGTCCAGCTGGTCGCGATCGACGACGGTGGTGGCGATGAAGCCGCCGGTGGTTACCGGCGACAGCCCCGGCAGCCCGTCATCGGGCGTGCCCTCGCGGGAAATCGGGCTCGCCGCCCCCACCACCAGGTTCGGCAGCACCGTGGCCTCTTCGGCCCCGGCCGCGGTGATCGCACCGAAGAGCGACCCCAGGGCGGTGGTGCAGAGCAGCACCGTCCGGCGCGCGGTTTCGATCATGACAACCCCGTTTGACGTTCTTTGGAATGTTATAACGTATCTCTCCTAAAGCGGTCGCTGCCCGATTGCAAGCCGGATCTGCCCATGAAAAACCCGGCCGCCCCGGTCCGGGTGTCCGAGGGCGGCCAGACGGCAGACGTCAGCGGTTCAGGGTCAGTGGTCGGCGATCTCCAGCCCCAGCAGCACCGAGCCCAGGCATTTGCCATGGGCGTCGAGCGCGAGCGAGCGGGTAACCCCGCCGGCCAGGGCGCCGGCCAGCACGAAATTCAGCGCCTGAAGCTGGGGCAGTTCATAGCGCCGCACCTCGCCCGTCACCATCGGCCCGAACCAGGCGGCGACGCGCTCGGCCGTCACCTCCCGCCGGATCAGCGGCCAGTCCTCGGGCCGGAAGGCGATGACCGAGATGTTGGAAACATCGCCTTTGTCGCCCGTGCGGGCATGCGCGATCTCGTGCAGCTTCATGCGTCCTCCACCATGTCCACCCGGGTGGTGACCTGATCGGCCGGGATCAGGGTCGATGCCATGGCGATCACCTGGCGCAGCTGCCGGGTCACCCCGCCGCTGCCCGCCGGGCCGCAGAGATAGAGGCTCTCCACCTCCTCCCCCACCCGCCGGGCATCTTCGGCGCTGGTGCAGCGTGCCGCGAACCGCATCCGCACCTCGCACGGCTCCGGCACATCCGGCAGGGTCACGCCGGGCGCAATGGCATCCAGGCCGATCAGCTCCCCCCGCGTTTCCAGCACCCGGGGCCCCGCCTCGGCAAGGCGCTGCCGCACCAGATCGATCGCCAGCCGGCCGCGGCCGACGCAGCCGGGGCCGGCATAGGAAATCTGGCCCTCGCCGATCCAGCCGTCGCGATATCCGACCGAGACCTTCAGGCTGCCGGTGGCCGGACGCCCCTGCCCGCCCCGGACCTCCACCCGGTCGGGCCCGGTCTCGGTCAGGGTCACGCCCGAGAAATCCGCCACCACATCGGGCTGCAGATAGCAGGCCGGATCATGGATTTCGTAGAGCAGCTGCTCGATGCAGGACGCGCGCGAGACCCGGCCGCCGCTGCCGGCCACCTTGGTGATCACGGCATCGCCGTTCTCCGTCACCTCGGCCAGCGGAAAGCCGATCCGGGCCAGATCGGGCACGTCCTTGCGCCCGGGATCGGCGAAATAGCCGCCGGTGATCTGGGCCGAGCATTCCAGCAGATGGCCGACCAGCGTGCCGCGGCCAAGCCGGTCCCAGTCGTCCATCGCCCAGCCGAAGGCATGGACCAGCGGCCCCAGGAACAGGGCCGGGTCCGACGCCCGGCCGCAGATCACGATATCCGCGCCCTGCCCCAGCGCCTCGGCGATCGGGCTCGCGCCGATATAGGCATTGGCCGAGACCAGATCGGCACCGAGTGCTGCGGCCGGCGCACCGGTTTCCTCCAGCCGCAGCGGCCCGATCCGGTCCAGCACGTCATCCCCGGTGATCGCCGCGACTTTCAGCCGGCCGAGCCCCATCTCGCCTGCCAGCCGGCGGACCAGCCGCGCCGCGGCAAGCGGGTTGGCTGCCCCCATATTGGTGACGATCTTCGTGCCCCTGGCGGCCGCGATCGGCAGCACCGCCTGCATGCGTCGCGCCAGCATCGGGTCGAACCCGGCCTCGGGATCGGCAAGCCGCGCCTCCTGGGCAAGCGCGATGGTCCGCTCCGCCAGGCATTCGAAGACCAGATAGTCGAGATCGCCTTTGGCCGCCAGCTCGACGGCCGGTTCGATCCGGTCGCCGGCGAAACCCGCGCCGGTGCCGATGCGCAAGGATTTCATACCGCCGCCTTTCTGTGCAGGCGCCCGGCCTGTCTGCCGGCGATCAGCAGGGCGAAGGCGAGGAACGGAGACACCGGATGCGGCCAGATGGCGAGCGCGATCGCTGCGGGCAGCAGCACCAGATCGAGCCCGCGCCGGCCGGTGAAACGCACCCCCGTCAGCAGCGCCGGCACCGCGATGACCAAAGCGAGCCCCGCCGCCATGGCATCCAGGATGGCGAACAGGCCCCCGGTCATGGTCATGCCGGGATAGAGCAGCAGCAGGAAGGGCACGACATAGGTCACCGCCCCCAGCCGCACCGCCTCTCCGGCGGCCGGCAGCCAGTTGGTGCCGGCAATGCCCGAGCCCACGAACACCGCCACGCAGACCGGCGGCGTGATCACCGAGATGGTGGCGAAATAGAATACGAAGAGATGCGCCGCCAGCGGGTCGATCCCGGCCGCGGTCATCGCCGGGGCCAGCACGGCGGCGACCAGCACATAAGCCGCGGTGGTCGGCAGGCCCATGCCCATGATCAGGCAGACGAAGGCCACGATCAGGGCGATGGCGACCACCGAACTGCCGGCGAGCGTGACGATCAGCGAGGACAGCGTCACCCCGATGCCGGTGAGGTTGATCATCGACACCAGCACCTGGGCACCCGCCAGCAGCACGCCGATGATCACCAGCCCGCGCCCGGCATCGGCCAGGCCGTCCAGCACCCGTGCCGCCATCTCCCGCGCCGGAACCCGGCCCAGGCTGGTGGCGACGAAGGCGACCAGCAGGCCGACCACGCCATAAAAGGCCGAGGTGGCGGCCGAGCGGCCGAGCAGGATGCCCAGCGCCAGCCCGGCCAGCGCCGCCAGGATCGGCGCCACCCGCCTGAGCGCCAGAATGTCGCGCCATGCCGGCATGTCCGCATCTGGCACCACCGCCAGGCCGCGGCGCAGGGCGACGAAATGCACGGTCACGAAGACCGAGACATAGAACAGCACCGCCGGCAGCACCGCCGCCACGATGATCGTGACATAAGAGACGCCCAGGATTTCAGCCATCACGAAGGCCGCCGCCCCCATGATCGGAGGTGCGATCTGGCCGCCGGTCGAGGCCACCGCCTCCACCGCCGCCGCGAAGGCACGCGGATAGCCCAGCCGGATCATCATCGGGATGGTGAAATTGCCGGTGGTCGCGACATTGGCGACGGCCGAGCCCGAAATCATGCCGAACAGGCCGCTGGCAATGGTCGCGATCTTGGCCGCCCCGCCCGGCTGGCGGCCGCCCAGGCGGATGGCGACATCCATGAAGGCCTGGCCGCCGCCGGTGTGCAGCAGCAGCGCGCCGAACAGCACGAAGGCCGCGATCACCGTGGCGGCAACCCCGGTCAGCATGCCCCAGATGCCCAGATCGCCCAGGAAGATGGTCTCGGTAACGAAGGCGAGGTCGAAGCCGCGATGGCCCAGCGCCCCGGGCAGAAGATGGCCGCCCAGCGCATAGGCGAGGCCCAGCGCCACCAGCGCCGGAAAGATGATGCCGACCGTCCGCCGCCCCAGTTCCAGCACCGCCAGCACCAGCCCCGCGGTCAGGATCATGTCGAGCGTCGTGGCCCAGGGCAGCGTGGTCATGATCTCGTCGTAGTTCACGACCACATAGCCGCAGGCGGCGATGGTGACCGCCGCAAGGGCAAGGTCCACCACCGCGCCCAGAGGCCGCCACGACCGGCCTTCGCCGAGCGGGTGCAGCAGCAGGCCCAGCACCGTGACCAGGGCCAGGAAACAGGCCCGCTGGATCAGCCCCTCGAAGGCGCCTGCGGCCGCGGTATAGAAGATGAAGGCGCCGACCGCGAGCGCCATCCCCTTGCGAAGGCGGGTCATGGTCATGGGGTCAACGCACGGGCTTCAGCCGCTCGGGCAGATCGATGCCATGCTCGGTGAACCAGCGCGCGGCACCCGGATGCAGCGGCACGGTGCCGTAGGTCAGGGTCATCCGGGCCAGATCCGCCCCGGCCAGATCGGCCAGCGCATTGGCCTGCACCGTGCGGTCGGCCATCACCGCATCGACCATCTGATAGGCCACCTCGTCCGGCAGTGCGCTGGTGGCGCCGACCCCCACGCCGAAGCTCCAGGTGGTATAGGCCGGCAGCCCCTCGGCCGCGCCCGCGGGTATGTCCACCACCGAGATGTCGGGCATCTTCGCGCGCAGCGTGTCGGCCTGGTCGGGGCTCAGCCCCAGCACCCGGATATCGGTGAAGGTCGCAATGTCCATGGTCGAGGCGTCGAGCTTCTGCCCGGCGCCCGATTTCACATAGCCCGCGATGCGGTTGTCCTTGATCGCATCCACCATGTCGGTGGTGGAGCCGCGCACGTAATCGGCACTCAGCCCCAGGGTGCGGAACACCGCTTCGGTGGTGGACTCGGTGGCAGAGCCCTTGATGCCCGGATTGAAGCGCACGCCCTTGAGCCCGGCCAGCTGCTCGACGCCCGCATCGCTGCGCACGATCACGTTCTGCGGCGCGCCGGTATAGACCCAGAGCAGTTCCAGATCCTGCTTCTTATCGGCGAAGGCGTTGGTGCCCGCCACCGCATGCTGGGCGACATTGGTGGTAACCAGGCCCAGATCGATCTGCCCGCGGGCCATGCGGCGGATATTGTCCATGGTGGCGCCGGTTTCGACCACCGAGGCCTTCACCCCCGGCACCTTCTCGTTCACCAGCTGGCCCACGGCGACGAAATAGCCGTAATGGCTGGACGAGGCAGAGGTGGAGCCGATCAGCAGGTCGGTCTCCGCGGCGGCCGCAGGCGCTGCACCACCGATCATGGTGGCACTGCCAAGCATCGCTGCACCGGCGACGGTGCAGAGCAACATGGTCTTCATCTTGTCCTCCCTGTCCGCCCCTGTGCATCCGGAGCGCTGGTTTCACTATCGCAACCGGTCACTGTTGCAAAAAGTGCATTTCCAGCGATAATTGATGCATGTCACGCAACATTCCGGACTTCGACGATTTCCAGGCGGTGCTGGCTGTCCATCGCAGCGGGTCGTTCCGCGGCGCGGCCGAGAGCATCGGCCTGTCGCCATCGGCCCTCTCGCGCCAGATCGGCGCGCTGGAGGCGAAGCTCGGTGCGCGGCTGTTCGATCGCGACACCCGCAACCTCGACATTACCGCCGCCGGTGCGGTCTTCGTGAACGTGGCGGAGCGGATGGTGAACCTGGCGCTCGACGGCATGGCCGAGGTCGAGGCGCATCTGGCCGCGCGGCGCGGGCGGCTGACCATTGCCGGCCTGCCCTCGGTCACCGCCGGTCTGCTGCCGGGCCTGCTCAAGACCTTCTCCGCCGCCCATCCCGGGCTCGATCTGCGGATCATCGACGCGCTGTCGGGCAGCGTGATCGAGGCGGTTGAGGCGGGGCTCGCCGATATCGGCTTCACCGCCGGCACGGTCTCCACCCGCAGCCGGCTGTCCTTTCATCCGCTGCTCGACGACGATTTTCTGGCCGTCGGCACCGCCGACGGCCCTTTGGCGGAAGACCGCCCCTACGGCTGGGCCGAACTGATCGACATGCCCTTCATCGCCATGGCCGAGGGCACCAGCGTGCGCGAGCTGATCAACGGCGCCTGCATGCGCCAGGGCCGGGTTCTGGCACCACGCTTCGAAGTCGCCCATCTGGCGACCGCCGGCGCGCTGGTTGCCGAAGGGCTGGGCATCACCGCCCTGCCCCGGCTGACCCTGCCGGTGCTGCACACGAAAGATCTGGTGCTGCGCCCGATCCCCGATTTCGGCGCCACCCGGCTGATCGGCCTGGTCTGGCGGGCGGGGCACTCGCTCTCACCCGCCGCCCAGGCCTTCCTCGGCCATGTCCGCACCCATGTCAGGGCACGGAGCGCGCGCCGATGACGTCTCAGATCCCGGTTGCCGCCTCGTCCAGCCGGGCGCGGATCCGGGCCGCCAGGGCCTGCACCTCGGCCAGCCGCGTGGCATAGGCGCGGGCGGCGGCAGCGATGTCGGCGCCGCAATGCGGACAGTCGGTCTCGTGCGGCCAGACATATTCATGGCAGGACCGGCAGAGATCCAGACGCGGCGGAATGCGGCCCCGGGCGCCGGCGGCGCGGGCGGGATCGTCATCGTCTTCGGGCGCGATATGGACGGGGCGGGTATCGGTGGCAGAGAAGGCCGGCAGGCGATCCTGCGGCAGGGCCGCCAGCTCCTCGGGCGGGATCGCCTCTTCGATCAGGGCGAATTCGCCGACCGCGAAGCTTTCGGGCCCGGCCTCGCGGATCTTCACCACCCGTTCGCGGCGACCCTTTTTCGCCAGATCGCGCACCCGGTAATGGCAATAGGGGTTGTTGCCCCGCCGGCCCAGCAGCGAATCCGAGGTCCAGGTGCAGCCCGCGCGGCAGACATCGGCGTAATAGCAGCTGCGGCAATAGCCCCAGAGATCCTTCTCCACCGACCGGGTGCGGCCGAAGGCCATGGCCTCCTGGTTCCGCCAGATGTCGTCGAGCGAGAGGTCGCGGATATTGCCGGCCGCATAGCCTTGCGTTGCCAGCGACGGGCAGCCCTTGATGGTGCCGTCGGCCTCGATGCCGATCACGTTCTGGCCGGCTGCGCAGCCGGTCCAGTGCACCGCCTCGTTCCCGAAGCCGCGCCAGAGCGATTCATAGGGGCCGAAATAGCCGATATTGTTGCCGACCACCATGGTCAGCCCGCGCCTTGCCCCCTCGCGATACAGCCGGGCCAGAAGCGGCATCAGCTCGATCAGCCGATAGGGCTGCAGCAGGATGTCGGGGTTGTCGACCGCATTGCCCATGGCGACGGTCATCTGGATCTGCCAATGGGTGGCGCCGGCCGCGATGATCCGGTCCATCAGCTCGGGCAGATCCTCCATGGTCTCGGCGCCGATCTGGGTGTTGACCGAAATGCTGAGCCCGGCCGCCTTCGCGCGGGTCAGCGCCGACATCGCCTGATCGAAGGATCCGGGCACCCCGCGCAGCCGGTCGTGCAGCGGCGCCAGCCCGTCGATCGACACGCCGATGCCGTTGATGCCGGCGGCGATCGCCGCCTCCAGGCGCTTGTCGGTCAGGTTGCGGCCGCCAGTCTGGATCAGGCAGAGGATGCCATGGGCGCGCACGCGGGCCAGGATCTCCAGCCAGTCGCGGCGCAGATAGGCCTCGCCGCCGATCAGCGTCACCTCGCGCGTGCCCAGCCGGGCCATCTGGTCGACCAGATCCAGGCATTCGGCGGTGGAAAGCTCACCTTTGCGGACATGGCCGGCGCGCGATCCGCAATGCTGGCACTTCAGATTGCAGGCCAGCGTGATCTCCCACACCACATGGACGGGAACCAGATCGACGATGTCGTCCAGGCTGCGGGCGCGGGGGATGGCGCGCTCCGCCGGGGTCTGACCATCGGGCATGCAGGCACCTCCGACACTCCGGGGCAAACGGCAATCTGATGCAGGTCGGTTCCCCGGCCGGCCGGCGGGGTGCATGCCGGCCAGGGAACCACCGGGACCAAGAACCACCGGGACCGATCCGGGGCCTCAGCCCCGCTTCAGCCCGGCATGGGCGGCACGGGCCGCCGCCAGCGCAGCACGGATATCGCCCTGCTGGCGGTTCTGCGTCTCGGCCGCGGCCAGCGTCGCCTTCAACACCCCCAGATCGCCGCTGACGATCGCAGCGCGCACGCTGGGGCCATAAAGCGCACTCACCATTGCGGCGGCGCCGTCGGACGTCTTGTCGACCATGGCGTTTCTCCCGCCCGCGGTGCTCAGCGTTCCAGCTTGGCGATCTCGGTCTTCAGCTGTTCGATCAGCGACGGCAGGTCGCCATACTTGTCCAGATAGGCTTCGGCCTGACAGATCAGGCTGTCCAGCTCATCCACGTCGTTGCGGGCCACCGCGGCATGCAGGGTGGCGGCATAAAGCGGGATCGGGTGAACCTGCGGCGACGCCGCATAAAGGGGGCGGCCGACGGACTCGCTCATCTTCGGTCTCCTTCGACTGGGTCACGATCCGGTCATGGATCGTGCGGCAAGACTGTTTCTTGGGGCTTGATTACGCCTTGGACGTGCGGGCCGTCGCCAGATGAGCGCGGGCGGCCGAAACCGCCGAGCGGACATCCCCGTCCCGGGCATAGAGTTCCTGGGCAAGCGACAGCGCCACCTTCAGCGCATCGACATTGCCACTGGCCATCGCCGTGCGGATGGCGACGCCATAGGGCGTAATGGGGGTAAATTCGGTCACGGTAACCTCCCTGCCGGTTGACGCAGGTCAGGCCGGGGCGCCCAGGGTCCCTGCCGGCCGGTCCTGGCGCAGACACCCGCCCCAGACGCCCCGCAGATCACGCCTCTGCCACCATGCGTATGAATATGTACGCACAGAAACGCGCTTAAGGCGAGTCGATTCCGCTGCAAAACGCAGAGGTTGCACCGACCGGCCGGCGATGCCGGACAAGCCACAACCGTCGGGCACGACGGAGCCCATAGCCGGGGGTGTGTCCCCCGCTATGGGTTCGGTTCAAGTTCTGGAGGTCGGTACAGACAGCCCCATTGGGCGCGGCACAGATATCATAAAAGGAAGACGGCCAGAAGCTGCTTCAATCCACGCACCCCCGAGGGGGGCGACTTGCCGGTGCCCACGACCGTCCCGAGGGGTGTGGTTTCAATCCACGCACCCCCGAGGGGTGCGACCGCTCGTCGTCGACATTCGGGCCATCGTCGACCCGTTTCAATCCACGTACCCCCGAGGGGTGCGACCCACTCCTTCTTAATAGCCTGAGTCGGCTCAGAAAAAAAGCCGGTTTGCGCGAACCTCCGGGCGGACCATGCCAATGTATGGATAACACGTCACTACAAAATGCCGTTAATTGAAATATCAGGGGAATTCGTGCTGCGAACCTCCCGGGGGTTTTACGGGTGCTTGGGGTTCGCGCAGATGCGGTCCGGATCAGCCTGCCGGAAAGGCGGCCGGACATCATCCGGCCGTGGCATTCAGCGGGCGTGATCGTGGACCTTGACGGGCGGGCAGAGATGTAGGTAGATCGGTCTACCTATCAACGGGGCCTGCCATGGATGACGAGACCGACCGGTCGATGCCTGCCCGCGACCGCCTCCTGAGAGCGGCGGCGGCGCTGTTCTATGATCATGGTATCGCCGGCACCGGCATCGATGCCATCGTGGCCCGGGCCGGGGTGGCGAAGAAGAGCCTCTACAACAACTTCGCCTCCAAGGCCGATCTGGTGAACCAGTATCTTGAGGCCCGCCATGCCGAATGGCTGGGGCTCTATGCCCGGCGGCTGGAGACGGCGAAGACGCCGCTGGATCATGTGCTTGCGGTTTTCGATGCCTATCGCGACCACGCCGAATTCGCCTATGAGCACGGCTTTCGCGGCTGTGGCCTGCTGAATGCCGCGGCCGAGCTTGCCGCCGGCGATATCGGCCGCCAGGCGGTGCGGCGGCACAAGGAAGAGGTCGAGGCCCTGCTGGCCGCCCCGCTGGTCGGGCTGGCCGGCGGCGACGGCGCGCGGGCGGCGCGGCTGGCGAAGCGGCTGGCCTTCCTGCTGGAAGGCGCCATGGCCCGCGCCGGGCTGGAGGGGCAGAGCACGCTGATGCACGATGCCCGGGCCATGGCCGAAGAGATGATCATCAGCGACATGCCGGAGGCAAGGTGAACGATACATCACGCGCTCAGCGGTTGGGCATGCTGGCGGTGCTGTTTGCCGCCACCGTCTGGGGGACCACCGGCACCGCTGCAACCTTCGCGCCCGAGGTCGGCGCCGCCGCGATCGGGGCCGCGGCCATGGGTCTGGGGGGGCTGCTTCAGGCGCTCCGCGCCGGGCGCGGCATCCTGCGCGCCCTGCCCGATCTGGCCCGGTACCGGCTGCTACTGGTTCTGGGCGGGCTGGCGGTCGCCGTCTATCCCCTCGCCTTCTATGGCTCGATGCGGCTGGCCGGCGTCACCATCGGCACGGTGGTCACCATCGGCTCTGCGCCGCTGCTGTCGGCGCTGATCGAGCGGATCTTCGACCGCACCCGCCTCTCGGCGCGCTGGCTGGCCGGTGCGCTGACCGGGGTCGCCGGTATCCTGCTGCTCTGCCTGGCGGAAGGCGCTGCCGATGGCGGGGGGCCGGGCGCCGGAGATGCCGTGATCGCCGGCATCGGGCTCGGCCTGATCGGCGGTTTCACCTATGCGCTCTATTCCTGGACCGCGCGCGGGCTGATGCTGCGCGGCATCCGGTCTTCCGTCGCCATGGGCGCCACCTTCGGCATCGGCGGACTGCTGCTGATGCCGGTGCTGGCGATGACCGGCGCGCCCTTCCTCACCTCCTGGGGCAATGCCGCGGTCGGGATCTATATGGCGCTGGTGCCGATGTTCCTGGGCTATGTCTGCTTCGGCCTGGGTCTGGCGCGGATCCCCGCCAGCCTGGCGACCACCATCTCGCTGATCGAACCGGTGGTCGCCGCCATTCTGGCGATCCTGGTGGTGGGCGAAAGTCTGCCGCCGGTGGGCTGGGCCGGTGTCGGGCTGGTGATCGCCTGCCTCGCCATCGTCACCCTGCCCGCCCGGCGGCGGCCGGTCAGACCAGCCGCGCCGGCAGCCATATCGTCAGGGCCAGAGCTGCGGTAAGCGCCGGCAGCCCTCAGCCGGCCAGCGCCCCCAGGCACATCCGCTCCAGCCGCCCCGCCCAGTCGCCGACTTCGGCCGTGGTCGGCTCCACCAGCAGCACATAGCGGCGGGTGCCGAGCACGGTGAGGAAGGCGGCGCGGATTGCCGCGTCATCGATACCCGCCGGCCGGCCGGGTGTCGCCTCCAGGATTCGCAGCCAGGCCGCGGACAATTCCTCATAGGCACGGCGGTGGTGCTTTTCTTCGGCGATCGCGTGCTCGACCATCAGCATGTCGTGGTCGAAACAGGGGGCGGCACCGTCCTGGCCGCAGGTCATCCGCACCAGCCGCACGATCCGCGGTGCCCAGGGCAGATCCGGTTCCGCGGCGGCATCGGCCTCCAGCCGCCGGATCAGATCGTCGATGCAATGGCGGACATAGCCCGAAAGCAGCGCCGCCCGGTTCGGGAAATAGTCATAGAGCGTGCCGACCGCAAAGCCGGTCTCGGCGGCAATCGCTTTCATCGTCACCGCATCCGGCCCGTCGCGCAGCCAGATCCGAACCAGACCGTCATAGATCGTCTGAACGGTGAAGCGCGCGCGGGCCTGAACCGGCCGTTTCAGCGGCCTTGCGACCGGCGGTGTCAGCGGCGTGGCAGGCATGGCAAATCCGAACCCCCGGATCGTGACGACAGGCTAGGCTCTTCGGCAGACAAGGGAGAATACACCGATGACCGATACCCCTGCCATCACCCGTCTGCTGACACCGAAAGCCGACCTCGGCGCGGCCCTGATCGAAACCATACCCGCCCCGACCCCGGCACCGGGGACCATCCGGCTCCGGCTCGACCGTTTCGCGCTCACCACCAACAACATCACCTATGCCGCCTTCGGCGAGGCCATGCGCTATTGGGATTTCTTCCCGAGCGGCCGGCCCGATCATGGTCATATGCCGGTCTGGGGCTTTGCCGAGGTCGAAGCGTCCGATGTCGACGGCATCGCGCCCGGCGAGCGCTTCTACGGTTATTTCCCGATCGCGACCCGGATCGTCATGCAGCCCGGCCGGGTGACGGAGCGCGGCTTCTACGACCAGGCGGAGCATCGCCTGCCCCTGGTCTCGGCCTATAACCAGTATACCCGCTGCACCGCCGATCAGATCTGGGCGCCGGCCCTGGAAAACGCCCAGATGCTGATCCGGCCGCTGTTCATCACCTCTTTCGTGCTGGCGGATTATCTGGCCGACAATGGCTGGTTCGGCGCGGCCCGGCTGGTGATCTCGTCCGCCTCGGCCAAGACCGCCTATGGGGCCGCCTTCTGCCTGGCGGGCCTTGCCGATCGCCCCGAGCTGATCGGCCTCACCAGCCGGGCCAATCGCGGTTTCACCGAAGCGCTCGGCCTCTACGACCGGGTGGTGACCTATGACGAGCTGGACGGCATCGCCGCCGACCGCCCGACCACCTATGTCGATTTCTCGGGCGACGACGGGCTACGTGGGCGCGTCCATGGCCATTTCGGCCCGGGCCTGGTCCATGACTGTCTGGTCGGATCGGCGGCCAACACCGCGCCACTGGACCGGACGCTCGCGGCCGGTGCCGCCCTGCCCGGCCCGGCGCCGGTGATGTTCTTCGCGCCGGTGCAGATCCGCAAACGCAATACCGACTGGGGCGGCCCTGAATTCACCCGCCGCTTCAACCTGGACCAGAGCCGGTTCATGACCGCCGCCACCACCGGCGCCGATCCCTGGATCCGGATCGAGGAAACCCGCGGGCTGGAGGCCGCCGCGCGGATCATCCGCGCGCTCCACGCCGGCAGCGCAGATCCCCGGGCCGGCCATGTCGTGCTTCCGGCAGCCGGGTCGGAGCCCGTATAGTCATCCCGCAAAAAATCACAAACATGCCGGAGGAACTCCCCCCATGCAGCTGAAGGACAAGGTCGTCGTCGTCACCGGTGGTGGCGCGGGCATCGGCCGCGCGCTCTGCCGCCGCTTCACCGACGAGGGCGCCAAGGCGGTGATCGCCGTCGACCTGAACGAGGCCGGCGCGGCCGAAACCGTCGCTCAGGGCGCCGCCACCGCGTCTTACAGGGCCGATGTCTCGAAATTCGACGACATTCTGGCGGTGGTCGACGATGTCGAAGCGAAGTTCGGCCCGATCGACCTCTTCTGCTCCAATGCCGGCATCGCGATCGGCGATCCGGATTTCGACGACGTCGCCTCCGCCACCGAAGCCGACTGGCAGCGCAGCTGGGGCGTGAACGTCATGGCCCATATTCATGCGGCAAAGGCGCTGCTGCCACGGATGAAGGCGCGCGGCGCCGGCTATTTCCTGAACACCGTCTCGGCCGCCGGGCTGTTGTCGCAGATCGGCAGCACCACCTATTCCACCACCAAACATGCCGCGATCGGCTTCGCCGAATCGCTCGCCATCGCCCATAAGGATGACGGCATCAGGGTGTCTGTGCTCTGCCCGCAGGGCGTGGATACCGCCATGCTGCGCTCCATGGACGGCAATCCCGCTTCGCTCGACGGCGTGCTGACGCCGGAAGACGTGGCCGGCATCGTGGTCAAGGCGCTCGACGACGAGCGCTTCCTGATCCTGCCGCACGAGGTGGTGCTCACCTACATGCGCAACAAGACCAACGACTACGACCGCTGGATCGGCGGCATGGTCAAGCTGCGTCGCCGGATCAAGGACGCCCGCCCGGCGTAAGCCGTCAGCTCCCCCACCGCTTCCAGTGGGGGCGCAACGCCTCGACCAGGGTGGTATAGACGCCATAGCGGCGGTCGTGGATCTCCGCGGCCGCCGCATCCGGTTCATGGGCGCGGTCCACCACCACCATGCGCGCGGCGGCGGCGGCGAAATCCGGGAAGATGCCGGCGCCGACCCCGGCCACCATGGCGGCACCCAGCGCGCCGGTTTCCTGGCAGCGGGTGACGGTGACCGGCAGGTTCAGCACATCGGCGAAGATCTGCGACCAGACCCGGCTGCGCGCGCCCCCACCCGAAAGCACGGCGTCTTCGACCGTGATGCCGCGATGGCGCAGATTGTCGACATGGGCGCGATGGCCGAAAGCCACGCCCTCGAACAGGGCGAACATCAGATCGGCCCGCTGATGCCAGCCGGCCAGGCCGAAGAATCCCGCCCGCGCCGCGGCATCGTCGCCGGCCCCGAACAGGAAGGGATGGAAGATCGGCAGATCGGCCGAGGGCCTGACCGTACCGGCCAGCCGGTTGACCATGTCATAGGGCCGCTCGGCGGCATCGGCCTCGGGCGCCACCCATTCGCGCATGAACCATTCCAGATTGGCGGCAGAGGTCGCCGAGGCCTCCACCTCCATGAAGCGGCTGCCTTCATAGACCGAGGTGATGAAGGGCGGGTTGTCGCGGATCGGATCATCCACGATCACCTGATTGATGCTCCAGGTGCCGGCGACCAGAGAGGCGGCACCGGTGCGGACGACGCCTGAGCCCAGCGCGCTTGCGATCACGTCGAACAGCCCGCCGACCACCGGCGTGCCGGCGGCAAGCCCGGCATCGGCCGCCGCCCGCGCCGTCACCCGGCCGGTCACCGCGCTCGACCGGTGCACCGGCGGCAGGATGCCGCCGCAGCCCTCCAGCCCGTAGGCGGCCAGCAGCTCGTCGTCATAGCGGCCCTCGGGCAGCTTCAGGCAGGCGGCGCCGCTCATATCGGTCTCGTCGCTCGCCACCTCTCCCGTCAGCCGGAAGGCGATGTAATCCTTGCAGGTAAACGCGGTGCCGATCCGGGCAAAGGTTTCAGGGTCGGTTTCGCGGATATGCGACAGCAGGGTCGGCAGCTGTGCCGCCCAGGGCCGTTGCAGGGCCAGACGGCAGATCCGGTCGGTGGTGCCGTCGCGGTTCCAGCGCTCGACCAGCCCGCCCGCGCGGACATCGATCGACTGAATGCCCATCAGCGGCTGCCGGTCGCGGTCCAGCGCATACAGCCCGTTGCCATGGCCGGCGCAGCCGATCGCCGCAATCTCGGCCGGGTCGATCCCGGCCCGGGCGATGCAGCCGCGGATTGCCGCGGCCGCACAGGCCCAGAGTTCGTCCAGGTCGCGTTCGACATGGCCCGGCCGCGGATGACGGGTCGACCCGCCCTTCTCGGCAACGGCAAGCTCGACGCCGTCGATCGAGAACAGCACCGCCTTCACCATGGTGTTTCCGGCATCGAGGCCCAGAAGATAGGCCATGTCTTTTCCTCCCTGACGTCTTCTTACGGGTGGCGCTGCCTTGGGGGCAGCGCCCGCCCCCGCCTCAGGCGGCAACAGCCTTATACGCCGCGAAGGCCTCTTCCGCGGTGGCGTCGTCGTGGATCAGCGTCATCAGCGCCCGGGTCACCCCCGTCGGGTTGTCGTGCTGATAGACGTTGCGGCCATAAACCAGCCCCTTCGCCCCCTGCTTCAGCAGCGCTTCCGACTTCTTCAGCACCGTCAGCAGATCCTCCTTGCCGCCGCCGCGGACCAGCACCGGGCACCGGGCGGTTTCGACCACGCGGTGGAAGTCTTCAGGATTGGTGGTCGGATCGGCCTTGATCACATCGGCGCCCAGCTCGCGGGCGAAGCGGACCAGGGCGACGATCTTTTCGGCATCGCCGTCCACCATATAGCCGCCGGCCTCGGAATGGGGCGCCATCACCAGCGGCTCGATCATCAGCGGCATGCGATAGCGATCGCAGGCGGCGCGGACCTTCGCGATGTTCTCCACGCACTGGCGGAACAGGTCGTGTTCGCCCGGCAGCATCAGCAGGTTGATCACCACGCAGGCCGCATCCAGCTGCACCGCCGGCAGCACCGGATCATCGGCCTGCTGCAGGGTCGACCACATATGGGTGTGCTTGTGGCGGTTGTAGACATTCGCCGCATCGACCCGCATCACCAGGGCCGGCTTCACCGGGGTCGGCACCGATTGCAGCAGGTCGGCCTGGCCGAAATTGGTCTGGATCGCATCGGGTGCGGCCGCGATCAGCTTGTCGAACACGGCCTTCGCATCCTCCAGCCCCGACAGCATGGTCGGCTCGTTGAAGATGCCGTGGTCGATCGCGACGTCGAGGCAGCGGCCGTTGCGGAACAGGCGGTTGAGGCGGAATTTGTCGGACATCGACGATGGGCCCTTTCTTCAAGCCAGGTGTTCAGAGGCAGGTTCTGTCCGGGCCCGGCTTGCGGCCCGGGTTGTGTCGTTGCGCGCGCGGAGCATGTCTTCGGTCACGTCGTGCAGCGCGGCCAGCCGGTCCAGCGTCCGGGCGCGTTCATCGGCGGCCCGGTCCGCCGTCCAGCCGCGCTCCCCGGCCAGCAGCGCCAGAAGTTCATCCAGCAGATCGGCCGACAGCTCGCCCGAGATGGCGAGCGAGGTGCGCCGGCAGATCAGGTCTTCCAGCGCCTCGACATGCTCGGCCCGGATCAGATGGCGGATTTCGGCGGTGCCATAGCCCGGATGGGTGGCCAGCGGCCGGTCGCCCGCGGCCACGAAATCATCCGCCAGCCGGCGCGCGGCAGAGCCGTAACGTTCGGCCAGCGCCCGTGCCCGATGGACACCGATGCCCGTCGCGGCCGCCAGATCGGCGATCCAGCGCTCCCGCGCCGGCCCGGCCGGCGGGAAATCGCGGCCGCCGCCGATCGCGAGCGTGTCGGTCGACACGCGCCGTCGCCCGCCCAGCCGGTCAAGCGCCTGATCGGCGGCGATCTCGCCGAAGCCGCGGAAGGTGGTCCATTTGCCGCCGATCATGCACATCACCGGGAAAGGCAGCCCCGCTTCTTCCGGCACGAAGCGGCAATGGTGATCGCGCGGGATCTGCCCGGTGGTCGCCGCCGCGGCATTGGTCAGCGGCCGCACGCCCGAGAAGGTGTAGAGGATCTGGTCGGGCGTGATCTCGATATCCGGGAAGACGAAGCGCAGCGATTGCAGCATGTAGGCCCGCTCGTCGGTCTCGCAATGCACACCCTCCGGCGTGTCGACCTTGATGTCGGTGGACCCGATCAGGACATTGCCGAAATAGGGGAACAGGATGCAGACCCGGCCTTCCTGGTTCTCGTAATAGATCATCTGGTCGCCCAGCGCCTTCAGCAGCCGCGGGTTGCGCACGATCAGATGCGAGCCCTTGGTGCCGCCGATCATCCGCGGCAGCGCACCGGCACCGGGGGCATCCACCAGATTGGCCACCCGGCGGTTGGTCAGGTCGATCCAGGCGCCGGTCGCGTTCACCACCAGCTTCGGCCGCAGGCGGAATTCCCGGCCGCCGATGCGGTCGCGCAGCAGCAGGGCGTCGCCATCGGTGCCCTCGGCGGCCAGATAGTTCACCGCCACCGCATCGGGGCAGGTCGCTTCCAGATCGCGGATCATCTCCAGCCCCAGCCGTTCGGGATGGGTGATCCAGGCATCGTAATAGGTTGCGCTGCACTTGACCTTCGGATTGAGGTCGGGCCAGTCCCGCGCGGTCCGGGCCTTGCCGGCGAAGCGATGGGTCGGCACCATCCGGCTCTTGCGGGTGAAGATGTCGTAGAAGGTGAGCCCCAGCTTCAGCACCGCAGCCCCGCGCCGGCTGGGCTTGCGGCTCAACCCCACGAAGCGCAGCGGCGCATTGCCGATCCCTGAGAGATATTCGAAGACCGGCACGGTGGTGGCGAGCGGCGCCACGAAATGCGGCGCATTGCGCAGCAGCAGGTCCCGCTCGCGCAATGCCTCGCGCACCAGATCGAACTCGCCGTTCTCCATGTAGCGCAGGCCGCCATGGATCATGCGCGACAGGGCACCGCTGGCACCGGCGCAGTAATCCTGCGCCTCTGCCAGCACCACCCGCAGCCCCTGCAGGGCCAGTTCACGATAGACGCTGATCCCGTTGATGCCGCCGCCGATCACGACGACGTCAGGATCGGGCGCCTTGGCCAGAACATCCAGCCGGTATCCGCGTGTGCGGGTGGTCATGACGGGCAGGCCTCCGGAAAACTGCGGTGACGCGAAACAAGGGACGGTAAAGCGAGGGGGGGTGGGCCGGCGGCGCGGAGACAAAGCCTCCTCTCGCGCATCGCAAGGCTGCGATGCGGCGGGCGTCGTCGGCGGAAGGAGCCTGAGGGCGGGGG
>MDTG01161632.1_pt1 | contig 23184 bp, 13 predicted proteins | sample 811421 | NCBI WGS metagenome assembly MDTG01 (sample SAMN05326645, study PRJNA326480) | marine metagenome | isolation source: seawater | place: Pacific Ocean: South East | collected 2011
CGCGTGTCGTCGTTTCTGTTCCCCGCGACGAGGGTGTTAGGCATTCCTTCTCTTTGTAGTCGTATTTTTTTTTCTCTCTCTCTCTCTCTCTCTCTTTCTCTATTGGGCCAACATCTTCTTGACGACGACGTCGTTGAACTTGTGTCCTCTCTTCACGCCGAGCAAGTTCATGGTCATGTATTTGCCTTGGTTTGGCGCGCGGTGTCTTTTTGGGTCGAAGATTGGGTCGAAGAATGGACCGTCGACTCGGACTAAGGTTAACGCGCAAGAATGTTTTCTCGCTCCGGAACACCCCATGATGTAGACGTTGTAGCCGTGGTCGGCCATGAATTTGACTTCGGTTTCAAACGGTTCTAAATCTAACGAGCCCTTGCGTTCCCAGTAGACGGCTTGGACGCGGCCGGAGGCTAAGGCGCGAGACATACCGGTTTTTACTCTGTGTTCGAGTCCTTCGACGTCGATTTTGACGAGCGGGATGAACACGGTATCTGGGATGAACGCGTCGAAGATATCGTCCAAAGTGATGACGTTGACGTTTTCGGTTTTCATTTTACCGGCTTGGTCGGCGTATTTATCGTAGGAATGTTCGGGCATGAAGCTACCACCAGTGTCTGCTTTACCAGGTTGATAGTAAAAAGTCAAATTTCCGGGACGTTCAGCAACTCCCGCGTTGTGTAAATGGACCGATTTCAAATTGGCGACTCTTCCGGACATGATTTTGAACACCTCCGGGTTGGGTTCAAACGCGTGCACTTCGCAATCCTTCGCGATGGGCATAGTTTTCAATTCTTCCACATATTTCCCGACGTTCGCACCGACGTCAAAGATGGCGCAGCACCCGTTTTGTGGTTTCGGCGAAATTGAGAGTAAAAACTCCATCAAAATTCTCGCATCCGTCGTCGCTTTGTTTCGAAACCCAGTCAACGCGTACCTATCGAACACCTCTTTCTGTTTCTGCTTCAATGAAGACGTCGAGACGTGATCCCACGCCCCGTTTCCGTTACTAGTACTCATCGGCGCTCCTTTACACGCTCGGTTTTCCAATGTCGACGAATAACTCGACTGCGTGTGGACAATCGGATGGAAGAACATGCCGTTGTTCGAACTCGTCAAGTGAGGATGGTTCATATCGTCGTCTTCCTCCACCGCGTGACGCATGTAGTTCACATCCTCTTTGTGCACCGGATCTGCTAATTCTACGTGAATACGATCGTCGTCGTCCGTACTTCCGTGCTGTAAATACAACTCCTCTTTGTGGTGGTTCGCATCCGACGAACTCCTCGCTCCTCCTCCTCTCTTGCTATTGAAACTACTCGCGCGGGATCCATACATCTTCTTATAGGTCGCCTCGTCCATCGCATCTAACATATCCAACCGTCCCGTGAGAAACAAATATCCGATCGACACCATCAGCAGCATAAACACGAAGAACAGCGTGAAGAAGGTCACCACGAACGGTAAGTGCCTATCCGGCACCCGGCGAATCGCACTCGCGAGTCGCGATCGAGGCATATCCGTCAAAGCGATTGATTCTCGACGCCTTCTCCCTTCAAACTTCTTCTTCTTCTTCTCCTCTTTTTCTCCAACTTCTTCTCCTCCTCTTACTTCTCTCTCTCTCTCTCTCTCTCTCTCTCGTTCCCTCGACCGCGTTTTGCGAAAGAATCGACGCTCTCCGGGCGGCGTTTCCGTCCTTCTTTCTCTTTCTTTTACAATGCGGTTTTTTTCGATTGGAAAATTGATTGCTCTTTTCCGCCACAAAAAAAGGAGAGTGCATGCACCAAAACGACGACGGTTGAAAGCGCGGCGCGCGAAAGAGAGAAGAGGTCTCCTCCTCGCGCTATATGCGAGCTGCATCGATCGCGTTGCGTCGAATACCGGTCGTCTCATCATCGTTTCGGTCTTCTTCGAGCAGTGGTGTCGCGGGAAAGAAACTCTTTTTGAAAGTCCCAACGAAAATGCCGGCGACGACGCGATCGATGACGCCGGGGCCGACGACGACCGCGGCGGCGTCTGCGCAGAGTCGCACCACGGGAGGAACGCCAATTCGAGTGACCACGTATAACGTGCTCTCGTCGCACCTGGCGGAACCGACGTACTTTACCGCGTGCGATCCGAAAAATTTGGACGCGACCACGCGGTTGTCGAGAGTGCAAGAGAAGTTACGGAACGAGGTGAAGAAGAGGTCCATCATTGGGTTACAGGAAGTGAGCATGACCTGGTCAGGACCTCTGCACGCGTTCTTCGCGAAGCACGGATACCACGTCATCTCGCACTTGTACGGGAAGCCGTTTAATAATTACATGGGAGTTGTACTGGCGGTGCCGTTGGATACGTACGAGTTATCGAGGGTGGACGTGCAGAGGTTGTCGGATTGCGCGGAGTGGCCGAGTAAACCGAAGAGTTTGGAGGAAGAGAGAGGCGTGGTGAAGAGGTATGTGGTGGATCCGATTGTGAGAATGTGGAGGGCGGCGAGGAACGCGAGGCCGCAGTATCCTCCGCAAGACGATTGGGAATTAGCGAGAGGGAGGTTTAATTCTATAGTGTATGCGAACGTGACTCATAAGAAGAGCGGGGTGTCGTTGGGTGTGTCCACGTACCACATGCCGTGCATGTTTAGGAACCCGAAAGTTATGACTTTACACAGCGCGTTGGCGGCGACGTACACGATGCGAGAGAGCGAAAAAGACGGGACGAGAAATTCGATTTTGATGGGCGATTTTAACATCAAACCGATCGACGGGTCGTATGAGTTGTTAACCACGAATAAATTGGATAAAGACGACGTGTTTTACCCGGTGCCATACGAAGGAACGAAATATACCGTGGAACCGCCGGCGAGAATGGTGAGTTGTTACAAAGAAGTCAACGGTGAAGAGCCGGATTTTACAAACTACGCCAAGATTAAAGACGACGAGCCGTTCATCGATACTTTAGATTATATTTTCGTGACGGAAAATATTCGCGTGGACGCAGTGGCGCCGTTGAAACACAGAGACGAAGTGACCGATGGGCCATATCCGAGCGCTAATGAACCGAGCGATCACGTGTTGTTGGCGGCGGACGTGACGGTATTTTCAAAGTAGTGATATACATTTAGTCTTGTGTTTTGTTTTCGCAAAGATGATTATTCGCCGCGCCAAGCTGTTAGTACTTTCAAAATGAAGTATTATTATACTCGCACATCGTCGCCTCTGTGCTCAAATTGGCTTCTTCTATTTCCATCGACTCTTGTGTGTGTGTGATGTGTGTGTGTGATGTGTGTATATGTTCCAGTCAAAATGCTATTAGTAAAGAGCGTGCGTTTCTCAACGCCTCTTCTCTTTCTCTCTCCTCCTACTTCTTCCTCCTCTTTTCTTTCTTAGATAAACTTGTCAAAAATAATCCCAACCGCATTTTGCACGCGTTCGGAAAGCGACTCTTTGTTTTCCACTTTTACCAAAGGTCGCCTCATCTCCTCCCTCATCTCCTCGAGTTTTCTCCCGATGTTTTCGAGACGACTATTGATGTTATCGTCGACGACATCGTTCTTGTTGTTCTTGTTACCATCGTTATTTGTGAACATTCCTCTGACGATTCGGGGATCTGCGTCTTTCATCGGTTCGTCTTTAACCATAATAGACGGAGCAGCGTTCGAATGGGTTGCTTCATCCTTTGGAAGCTCTGGAAGCAAATTGCCTCGTGCAAAGAGGAGTTCAAATTCCTCCAGCTTCAACTTTTGCTTATCCGCGCGAATCGCGCCGGCGAGTTCACCTTTGTCCATTTGTGCGCGACGCTTCTCCTCTTCTTCTTGCTCTATATCAATAATCTTGGGGCGCTCGTCGTTATCATTGTCTTTTTCATCAGCAACTTTACCAGTCGACCGTTGTTGGACCAATTTGACGATGTTCGTCTCGATGGAATTTTGGACGGTTAAAATCTTCACCATCACCGGTCTCGTTTGACCCATTCTCCACGCTCGGCCAATCGCTTGATCTTGAAGCGCAGGATTCAAACACGGCTCGATCATAAACACGTGCGAAGCTGCCGTTAAGTTGATGCCAACGGCTCCAGAACGGACGGACAAAATGAAGACAGTCGTCGGTGGGTCTTTTTGAAACGCCTGGATGGATTTATCGCGATTCTTTGCGGTCATCGAACCGCTAATGGTTCGGAAACCAAATCCTTCCTCCGGTAATCGTCTTTGTAACCAATCGATAGTTTGCGTGAATTGCGTGAAAATCAAAGCCTTGTTCGTCGGGTCGTCTTCGCGCATTTTTTTAAGCTCGGCAACGAGCACGCGAAGTTTCGATTCTGCTTCGATGGATCCCACACTGTTGTCGCCATCGGCGACCATCGGAGCTGCTCGTTCTGCTTGTTCTTTCTTGACGCGTTTAGGCACTGGGTCAAAGTTATCTCCTACACCTTCTGCGTCACCGTTCGCTTCAGCAGCGGCGGCAGCTTCGTCTTCTCTTATCGTCAAGTCTGCCTTAGTCAAGCGACCGCCCGAACACAATCTTCTCGTGGGGAGCAACAACGACATGATTCCAAACGTATGTTTTGCAACGAAAGCGTGTCCTTTCGCCTTATATTTCGTCTCCCACGTGTCTTTCGTCTCCGCGTGTCTTTCGTCGTACAGACGCTGCTCCTCTGGTAAAAGAGTCACGGGCACGTGGATAACCGTCTTTGGCGGCAAAGAGAGCAAGTCCTTCGTTGTGTTTCTTCCGAGCTTTTGCGTCTTGGTGTGACGAATCGTCATTGGTTTCATTATCGTCAACACCCTCTTGATTTCCTCCGAAGATTTCTCGTTCATTGAATAGCCATTCCATTTTCCCGCACTCTTGCAGATGATGTTGTTAAAGTCCTCCCGAAATCGTTTGATGTCGATCCCCCATGGCGAAACACCAAGCATCGCCATTTGTCCGAAAAGATCCACGCTATTCGTAGCTATTGGAGTACCGGTACACGCCCAACGTCTGGCTGCGCAAATTTCAGAAGCCGCTTTGGACTGTGCCGTGATGTAAGATTTCGTCATGTGCGACTCGTCGCAAACTAAACGATAAAACTCAATCTCACCGAGCGGATTCGTTCTGGAGCGGTCCGCCGCAAGCGTCTGATACGTCGTAACGACCAAGTCGTAATTTTCTGCGATTTTTTTCGGGTTTCTCTCGCGACCTGACCCGTGATACATGAGAATACGCAAGCCTGAATCTTCGTCGAGCTTCGATTTTGCCTCGTCGATCCACTGACCGACGAGCGAAACGGCACAAATAACGAGTGTCGCGCCCGAACGGTGCAGCTTCTTCACGTTCTCTCCATTAGCCATGTTCGTACATTCTATAACCGTGTCAGCATTACCAAGCGTCTCGCCGTGTTCAATCCATCCTTGCGGTGGCTTTTGTGCCAAGATCAACGCGAGTACTTCGATAGTTTTTCCTAACCCCATCTCTTCGCAAAGAAAACCGCCTTTCGGTGTCTTGGGAATATGCATTATGTCCGCAATTTGGTCAAAACCGGGCGAATACATCCATTTTTTTTTCGCAGCTTCTGGCGATAGATTTTTCATCATATCGTTCACGTCGTACCATAACAAATCACGAAACCCGCCGGGCAACATCTCCAACTCAATCATTCGATTTAATGTTTGCCTCTGGTAGTCATGCATCGTCACCGTCAAACCCGTCGGTTGTTCGACCGATGGATACTCTTGCATCTCCAACGCTTTCATTAGCCCAACAGCACCTACAGCGCCGTGCCCGGCTCTAAAGCACGCTTCCACTTCGTTCGCTTCTCTTTTCAATCTAGCGTTCTTCGATATATGCGGTATTGTAACTCGCAATTTCCCAAACCCGTCACTATCTTGCTTTCTGAACCCCTTTTCGAAAAGTAAAGCTGGTGCAAATCCAAATGCAGGTGGGTTGAACGCGGAATCACAGGCAAATCCGTGGTGGTAAGGATTATTTTGAACCCGAGCAAAAGTTCCAGGCTTTTGCACGTAGATATCAACGTCGAGATACCAAGTTTCACGAGCGTTGTCGTGCGTTTGCTTTCGCATTTTTGCCGTGACGCGGATATCAGGCTGCGTACATGCGACCCGGTCTTGTTCGCACGTGAAGAAATTTTTCAACCTGGTTTCTCTTGAAACATTATAACTTCTGCGAAAGTACGTCGTAGCAGCGTTAAAAATCTCCGCACACATTCGCTGAGAGCGCTCAATTGCTCGACATTCAGAAAATTGCGCATCAATGATATCTTTCGTTTTTTTCAAATCCTCGATAGCCTCTGCGGTTGAATCAGCACTGCCTGGGAGCAAGCCACGCTTTACGCCAGCTAACATTTCAACACTTTCGTCATCGATCTCGATAATCGCCGTGACGTGCGTGCTGTTAAATGCGGCACCATCTGTGTTGTAGAATTTTGACGGATTACTTAGCGGTGTGCTGAAGGAATGTTCCTTTCCACATTTCACCGCATGGTCTAAACCGCGACGATCTATCAAAGTATCATCAATATTATTATTATGCAGAAAGTGAGAAATCGTAACGGCTTCCTCCCTCTTTACTTTGGCACCATCTCTGTCCCGCTTACGCGACGATTCTTCGGAAACGTACTTTTTCATGCAAGCTTTTAATAAAGGTTCCGTGTTTTTTCTGAGCAAAGTGGCTTCACTAATACCACCGGTTTGGTATATTGAGCTCGTTTTGACTAAACACATGCGTCTCTCATTCCCAGAGCCGCGCGCCACTGCTCGGATGCCATTCTTTCGATTAGCCGCTGTATGAACCCTGCTACGTTGGCTGCCTGTCAAACTCGATGGAAATTCAACTACATCCCAAGTACTCATTGATTTGAAATAATCGTCAACTTGTGATTCTAACGAACGCTTGGTTTTTCTGGGTGCGCAAATTTTTCGTAGTTCTTTCTTTTCGTCGACTTCCGTAGCTCCTTCCGCGTCGATGATGATTGGAATCGAACACGGTTGTAAATAATCACCCTGTTCTTTTCCCTTAAGAAATGAATCTTTGTTTGTTTCGCATTCCTCCCATGACGATATTCGCTGCTTCAACGTTTTCTTCAAAACTGGATGCACGATGCGGAATTTCTGAGCCTTCTTCGTCTTATACGCCACCAGAATTTTTTCCGAATTGTCCTCGCGATTGTTTTCTATTCTGGAAAATGGACGATAAAAGTTCGGCAGGTTACACGCGGGCTTCGTAAGTATGTTGTGAACCACCCGAACCTCCGAAAAAGCTTTACAACGCAACGGTGATTTAGTGACATTCTCCGGTCTATACAACACGGTTGCCAAAACAATCTGCTCGTTCTCGTTCAGCTCGTAACGTTCTGCTAAATCCTCGACAACATTCGACACTTTGTCGTTATTTTTCACTTCGCATATCGTCCACTCCGCTTTCACATTTCTCGAATCGACAAATAGAACGCGCAGAGGAACTTTTAAACGCGGCTTTGGGTCACCCTCAGAAAAAATCGGCATCGCCTCCAAAAACGGCTCGTGGTAATGTCTCCCCACACTTTCGTTTCGTGATTTCAAATAAACAGGTTTCGATTTGTAATTGAACAAATTGGTCAAGTCTGGGTCTTTCCCATATCTTATGTAGTCTTCCCACACTTTCCTAGACGAGAATTTAAAACCGTGCGGCGCTTTAGCCAATTCTTCCGCGATACGTTCTTCCGTATACTCCAGTCCGCGCTTTTTGGACGCGCGAACGGGGATGGAAACACTACCAAGTTTAGCTGCTTCCGCAATTCCGGCTGGATCAGGTAAAGGCACTTTCGTTGGTGGACAAACGTACGATATTTCGCCGTTTGGCGCTTCGCCGATGCGGTTTTTATACGCCATTACGTTTTTGTGAATCAACCGCATACACGCGCGAGCGGCGAGTACTTCATATATTTGTTCCCACCTAGATTCTCCAGTGATTCGTATTCGCGCGATGTGTTGGATCAACGTTGTAGGTACTTCCCTATTGGCGCCTCCTACCAACGTGGGGTTTCCTCCTACCAAAGCCCGAACATTGTTAAAGATTTTGTCGTAGTTGTCGAAGTCTTTGTCACTTCTTGGGAATGAATATTCCGGGATATCATCGTACTTTTCAAAGTGCCTCGCGTAAACCTGTGCCGGTGCGTTGTGCTTGTAAAAGCCAGTCCCCCACCACGCGATGCCGAGATCCTCCGGTCCCACTCCACGTTGTTTGCACGCCGTCTCGAGTTCCTGCCGAGTCTCTAAGAATACCCAGTAGCTTGAGATATAACTCAGTCTGTCTAGCATTAGTTCTGTCACCTCATGCCCTTCATTGTTATGCGCGAGAAAACGTCCATTGTGTGTTAGTCCAAGCTCTTTTCGAGTGACACAAGCAATCCGGCGCTCTTGTTCTATTTTATAGTGCAAATGAAGGAACGATTTGTTACACATAGACGCCAGCTCATACTCGAAAAAAGACCCCGGCGGGCATTCAATTCTGTATTCATCGAAATCTTTATCCTTCAAAAACTCTCGAATATCTTCGTCGAGGTCGTCAACGTCCTCAACTTCTTCACCCCACATTACTCGCGGATCATCATCGTTCCTTCTATTCCCATCGCCGGCGTTCGCCGCCGCCGCCGCCGCCGCCCGCGGCGGCATCCGCGTTAACTTTAACCGTCTTTCTTCGTTCCATTTGAAGCACGGATACGCGCTGCAATGTCGGCTCCACGCCGCACACGGCGCTTTTACATCGCACACGTAACACCAACAGTTCGCGCAGTGCTGGGTATTTAGACTTTCAAGATTACCTTTATAAAACTTGTGCGTCGCGCATTCGTGTCTCGGGTGCGCGATATCTCGGAGTATTTCTTGACCACCGATACCTGCGTGTTTTCCCATGGAAGAAAAGAAGATGAAAAAAACCACCCGTCAGTACGGTCGCGGTTCCGATATGAGCTGCGCGTCCCTTAAAGAGGAGAACATCTCGCGAAAAAAAAGAAGTCCATTGCACGACGCGCCGTCTCCGCCCCCAGATCGAACAATTTGTAGGCACCCATCACCACAGGGAAAACGCCTCCTCGTTCAAAAAAGATCGCCCGAGCGCGAGGGAAGAAAAAACCAACGCCAAGAAAGTTCGAGAGCGCGTTTCTCTCTCTCTCTCTCTCTCTACTCAGCGTGCGGCGCGCGCGTACCTGTGATCACCACGTCCCCGTCCCTGCGTCCTTCCTCTTCTACCGGCCGCACGTCCTGTTCGTTTTGTCTTTGCACGATTCGAATCCGCTCGTCGCCTTCCTCGTCGGAATCGAGAAGTTCGATGACTTCAACCATTTTTTTCGCTCTCCGCTCTCGCTCTTCGTTTCTCCTCGCGTCGACCCCGCGATACGAAAAGAGAGGCAGACGCGCCTCCTCTCCTTCTGCCTCGCTCGTCGCTCGCGTTCCAGCGAGCGCGCGCGCCTCGTCGTTCGTGCGAAGAAAGAGAGAGAGCGATGGAAAGGAGAGGAGAAATTTTTGAAGTGTTTTTCTTGGAACGAACGAACTCGTTTTGAAAATCAGTTTTCGATACGAATCACACAAAAGGAAACTTTAGGAGAGAAAAGCACTCGAAAAAGAAGAGACAACAGCGGGTCGGACGTTTACCTCCCCAAACGCATCAAAGCGCGTAACGAACGTGATGATAACACCAATATCTCCGATACTTTATTTTTGCTAAGGTTAATAAAACTAAGTACACAAACACTCTCCCCTCAACGATCTGCTAAATAAAAAGAGAAGGAAACGCTCTTTGCGGGTCGTTTACTTCAACTTCTTCTTCGGGCGCAACTGGTTCGTGTGCCCACACTTCTTCTTTCTGCAGTTGACCGCTCTCGGGTGTAATCGAGCGTAGCATTTGCGGCAGACTTTCTTGTCTTGGTTGGATTTTCTCGCCAAAACGACCAAGGACGGTTCGATGATGCCGCCTCGCAAACGCAAGACCAAGTGCAAGGTGGATTCTTTTTGAATGTTGTAGTCAGCTAAAGTTCGGCCATCTTCTAATTGTTTTCCGGCGAAGATTAATCGCTGCTGATCCGGCGGGATGCCCTCTTTATCTTGGATTTTCGCCTTGACATTGTCGATGGTGTCCGAAGACTCGACCTCGAGGGTGATAGTCTTGCCAGTGAGCTGTAGAAAGAGAACAGTGGAATGTGAGTACAAAGGTCCAAAAGGAGGAGAAAATGGAAGGAAAAATCAGGAATAGGAGCGCCGATGTGCCGCGCAGAGAACGAGGCAAACGCATCGAAAGACGGTTTGAATCGTCTCCACAACGCGCAAATGGAAAACAAATACCCTCGATCGACTCTCAAACGCGTCGCATCCATCTCCCGAAGCGTATTTTTCGGAGACGATTTCCCATTTTGAACGACGCGGAGGGTTTGCTTCCAATAATCAACGCGCGCGACATCGCGCTCTCCACTCGCCCTCGCGACCGACGAGAACGCGATCGGAGAGCTTCATCGCGCGAAGTCGATGTAAAATGAGACGAGACAAAGACGCGCGCACGGAAGAGAAGACCACGATGCGGGGAAACGCACAGTTTTCACAAAGATTTGCATTGCGTCCGGTGGGTCTTTGCAACTTGTTTGTGAAGAAGTCCAAAGGCGATTTAGAGAGTTTTCTTCTCCTCGTTTATTACGGAGAGAGAAGACAAGTAAAAAATAATGAGTATGTTCCCTGTACGTACATCACAAGTAGTAAAAATATGAAGAATAAAATATTATCTCTTGGTACCCAAACAAAACGAGCGTTCAATCAGTAATGAATGTTCGGGTTTTGAACTCTCGCGATATCCGCGTCCACCATCTCCTCGACCAACGCTTGCAAACTCGTCTGTCTCGGGTCCCACTTTAACTTCTCCTTCGCTTTCGTCGGGTTGCCCAGAAGTTGCTCGACCTCCGCCGGACGAAAGTATCTCGGGTGCACTCTCAATAATGTTTTGCCGGTCGTTTTTTCCACGCCATGTTCCTCCACGCCATCGCCTTTAAATTCGAGTTCCATGCCGGCGTGCTTGAATGCTCTGGCGGCAAACTCGCGAACGGTGGTCATCTCGCCTGTCGCGACAACGTAATCGTCCGGTTTGTCTTGCTGTAAAATCTTCCACATGCACTCGACGTAATCTCTGGCGTGCCCCCAATCTCTTTGCGCGTCCAAGTTGCCCAAATACAAACACTGTTGGTTCCCTGCCTTGATGTTCGCAACGGCCAAAGTGATTTTTCTGGTCACAAAAGTTTCCCCTCTTCTTGGCGATTCGTGGTTGAACAAAATCCCGTTGCACGCGAACATATCATACGACTCTCGGTAGTTCACCACGGCCCAATATCCCATCATTTTTGCCACAGCGTATGGCGATCTCGGATAAAACGGCGTCGTTTCGGACTGCGGAATCTCTTGCACTTTGCCATACAACTCCGACGTCGAGGCTTGGTAAAACTTGCACGTTCTCGTTTGCCCGGTTAAACGAATAGCCTCCATGATGTTCAACACGCCAACCCCGTCTACCTCCGCGGTGAACATCGGCATTTGAAACGATACTTGCACGTGTGATTGCGCGGCCAAGTTATACACCTCCGTCGGTTTAATATCTCTCACAATCCCAACTAACGCGTGTAAATCTGACATGTCCCCGTAATGCAAGAAAAATTTGTCTCCGTTTGGGTAATTATGTTGCAAGATGTGTTCTAAACGCGGGTGGTTGTACGCACTCGATCGTCTTTTAATCCCGTGGACGATGTAGCCTTTCTCCAACAACAATTCAACTAAGTACGAGCCATCCTGACCAGTCACACCGGTGATGAACGCGACTTTACGGTTCGGATCATTCGCGAGCTCGTCGTAATTGATCGAACCGCTCTTGTAATCGTTCGGTTCAAAGTTCGTCTCCGTGGACGTCGGTACTGGAACTAAAGAGGATTTTAAACGAGGCGATACAACCTTATTCGGCATGGTACTTTTCGTGGACCGTTTATTACGCTGAATACACTATCTCTTCGCGAACGAACCCTCTGGTGGTATCTGTTTCAACAGAATGTGTAGAAGTTTTTGGTTAAGGGTTTAGGGTAAGGTGGTTACTTTGGACTTTTGGTATATCAAAGAGCTTCAACGCACAATCACATCCATCCACACCCACGCAAAAATTCTTTCTTTCTTCCTTTCTTTCTCTCTCTCTCTCTCTCTCTCTCTTATAGCGATTACATCTTCTCCAACGGCTCGATCATTAACAAGCGCAAACCGTTATCGAGGACTTGTCGCAAAGCTCCCAAATAGTGGACACGTTGCCACATGGCGTTTTTATTCCACATGTGTTCGCCTTCTTTGACGTGGTTCGTCATCGGGAGGATGCGAACGCCAGCTGGGCCGTAGTATCCAGACACCGCGCGGACCATGGCGTTGAGGAATTCACACACTTTGTGGGTGCCGTAGGAAGGTAAAGCGGGAGGTTCCGGGAGTTTCGGCAACGCGGCTTCGCAAAGCATTTGGGAGAATGGTAAGACATATTCCATGAGCAAGGCCCACTCTTTGTCGTCGTCTAACTCGTCGAATTCCATTTCTTTGATGTCCGCGAGTGGTGGAAGTTCGCCGGTGGCCACTCTCGATTCGTATTTGGCTATGACTGATCGTAAACGGGTGGAGTTGTAGAGGATGAACGGCGCCGAGGCGTCTTCGAAATCGGTGATTTTCGCAATGTCGAAGTTGATTTGCGTTTGGCAGGAGCACGAGAGGAGGGCGTACTTCATAGCCGCAGCAGAAACTTCGTGAGTAACGCTCTCAAACGCTTTCTCGTCGACTTTTTCGCCTTTGTCTTGCGATTTCTTGGCCATTTTCTCTTTGATAATATCTTTCAAGTCTTGGTAGAGATCATCGGCTAATAAGTAGCGACCGCGACGACCGGACATTTTTCCGGTGGTGAGTTTGACCAAATCGTAAGAGAGGTGGTACTGGCGGCCTTTCATGGCTGGATTCATCATGCACATTCCGAGCGCTACTTTTTGTTGCGCCAAATCTTGCTCGGAGCAAATGATGTTCAAGATTAAATCCGACATGGAGGCTTTCTTGAACGAGTAGACAATGTCGCGGTAGGTGTATAAAGTAGAGCCGTCTGGGCGTAAGACGTATAACGGCGGGTAGTCTTTTTGGTAACCACCTTTACCAACTTTGAACTTTTGGTCGCGAATGAACGCGTCCATATCTAAATATGCGCCCTGTGGGACGCCTTTGTCGTTGCACTGCGTTTGCGGGACAAAATAATCGGAGTTTTTCATAATCTCCAACACCTTATCATTCGAGCCTTCCCACCCGAGCTCAGATTCGAAATCGAAACGGTCGTGCTTCACACCGTAGTTGGATAAAGTTTCTTGAACGCCAGTTAAGCAATCGATAACCATTTTGCGAAAGATTTTAATCGCCCACGGTTCTTGGCGTTCGTACGCCAAGTTGAGTTTACCGGCTTCGGTTTTGATATCCAAAATTTCGCGAACGTCTTGAATCATGACCTCCATCATGTCTTGAAATCGTCCTCGCAAATCTTGGTAGATATCGAAGTATTCGTTGATGCCTTTTATTTTCTTTTCATCGTTTCCGGCTTCCGCTAATGATTTCTCGAGCAATGCTTTCACGGCATCTTCGCCGGTTTTGCACGCGTCCTAGATATATTTGAATGGAAGAGAGAATAGATTGTCAGTTTCGATTGTAAATGCACACCACACGAAAGGTTGAACACCCATGACGAAAAACAACAACATTCACAACAACACAACAAAGCATCATATTGTCAGAGGTGATTTTGATTGTTTCCTCATCGCAGCATATGCCAAGGAGAATACATGGCGGCGGAGGTAATCAGCAAGAGAGTTAAAAAGTAATCAATCGATAATCATCTGCTTTTGTTACTAGTTGTTTGATCGAACGTACAGACAGCCGCGCAAAACTATGAAAACTGCGAACAAAAAGATCGACGTACCTCTAAATCTCCCGGTTGCACGCCAACTTGTTGTAACTCTTGACACGTGTTCATCACCGCGTACATAGCCCCAATCCACTGGTCGATTTTCATCGTCGGCTTAATCTTGGTATAAATTCTCGAATACGCCAACGCCGTTAACCCAATCTGCGCGCCTAAATCGTTCACGTAAAAGGCTTGCGTGACTTCACAACCGCACGCTTGCATCACTCTCGCCAAGTGCGCGCCAATCATCACGTTTCTCAAGTTGCCAATGTGCAATGGCGCGTTCGGGTTGCTCGACGTGTGTTCGATGATAACTTTTTTCCCTTGACCGGCGTTTGTGCAACCATACTTCGTGCCTTGCTCGATGATGGCGTTAATCGCCAGTTTAAATACTTTTTGTCTCTTCACAAAGATATTCATGTACGGTCCAACACCTTGGACGGACTTGATGAACCCGTCGCGGTTCCCGTCTTCTTCGATTTGTCTTTGAATAGTTTCCGAGAGATTCTTAACGTACTCCGCTGGATTCACCTTCCTCTTCGCGCAAAATCGACTCCACTGCACCGTAAAATCAGCCTTCGATAAATCTCGCGTTCTCGACAATTCCGGTAAATCTTCCTCCGGAACGTCCGGTTCGTGTCGCGTCACGAACGGTTTGATTTCCTCGAACACTCGCCGCATGATCTGTTTCAGCGCATCGTCGTTCGCGCGTAAAGGATTCATTTTTGCGCCGTCGTCGACGTTTCCGTTCTTCTTCTTCTTCGTCGTCGTCGTCTGTTGTCGTGTCCTCTCTCTTCTTTGTCGCCGGGTGTCTTTGGGGACTTTACTGATGATGGGGATTTCTTTTTATGAGGCGGCGACGACTATGTGGGTCTGCACGTTGTTTTTTTGTGTGTTTGCTTTTGTTTCCAGAGAGAAAGAGAAGAAAGTGTTTGATGCGTCACAGTTTTCTTCTGCTGCTTTTTTCCTGCTGCTCAAAAAAAAAAGAGCCGAAAGTTTTCGATTATTTGGGACCGAAAATTTGTGACCGCAGAAAATTTGTGACCGCAGAAACCCCCGACCCGAAGGGAGGGGAAAAAAACCGAGACGAAAAAAGAGCCGAAAACGAGGTCAAAAACTCCCCAGAGAAGGAAAAAAGCGTCCCAAAAGCGTCCCAAAAAAGAAGGGCAACCCTTTCTTTGGTAACGACACTATCGAATTCTTCGGCGACGCGCGCTGACGGACGCGTAAACAACCAGTAGTAGTACCGCCCGAAGAAGGAAGAGCGACCTTTTCGCGAAGAAAAAAGCGACGAACGTTTAGATAGCGCTAAACGACCTTTTTTGCGGTCGCGATGCCGCCGACTCGACGGAGCGGCGCTGCGGCGCAGAAAAAGACATTGCCGTCGTCGTCCCACGATGACGCCTTTGCCACGTCCGAACGGGCAAAAGAACGCACCAATTCGGAATTCGAAACCGAATTGTCCGGCGCGTTTCGCCTGTTGTCCGTCGAAGGGTCCCCGAGTAAAGTGAGGACGTCGGATTTAGGAAAATTATTGCGCGCGATTGGTGCCGGAGAAATCGCGGAAATGAAACCGCTCGAGAACATAGTGGACATAAATCACAGCGGTTTCTTTACCCGAGAAAAAGTGCGTCGCTTTTATCGCTCTCCCCGAACGGGAATGAAAATTTTGTCGCTTTGCGATGTCGGTTTCGACGCGCGCGGCGACGACGCGAACGGAACGCGGTCGCTTTCTCGTCGAATTCAAATGTATCGTCACTGACATCGCCCGTTTCTTTTGTCTCAGGTCACCGCCGCCTTGGAAAAACTCAGAGAACAAGGGCGTTTCCCCTCGTTGGACGAGCTCTCCGGTCGCTCCGCCTCTGGGCGTAAAGCGTCGACGGCGGCCAAAAACAAGCAGCAACAAAAGAGGTTACACGACGAGGAAAAAATGAAACAACGCCACCACGCCGAGGACAAAAACAACACGTCGAAGAAGATTTTAGTCGTGGACGACATCGGCTTGTGCAGACGGGTACGTTTTCCATCGTCATCATTATCGTTTCGTTTGCGACGAAAGGAAAGAGCGCGCTCGGTAATCCCTCGAACAAAAAAGAAAAGTGCCTTTGCCACGTGTGCCGTGTCTTTTCGGAAAGGATAACGAACATCGAGTCGTATTTTTTTCTCCTGACATATTCCCTCCCTCTCTTTCTTTCTTCCTCTCTCTCCCTGTATCACAGGTAACGACGAACCAGCTCGAGCAGCTCGGGTTTAAAGACTCGCCGATGGCGACGAGCGGGAAAGAAGCGATCGAATACATCGAAGAGAAACAAGGAGAAGTGCAATGCATTTTATTGGACATCATGATGCCGCAAGAAAACGGGGTAGAAACGCTCGCCAAGATCAGAAAGCACGATAAGGTTCGCAGAGATAATTTAAAGCCCGGGTACGAGGAGGAAGAGCCGATTAAAGTCATCGCGGTGACGGCGTTGAAACACGAAGAGGTTTTGAGTTTGTGCGAGTCGTCGGCCGAAGCTGGGCATTCGGTTATGTTTGATGGATACATCGAAAAGCCGGCGACGTTGACAAAGATTCGAGACGCGATGGAGACATCTGCGATTATGTTTGCCTCGAGTTTACCTTCTGGATTGGACTTAAAAGCCCAAAACAATAACAGCACAAAGATTTTAGCAGCGATCGCAGAGAGAGGAAATAGCGACGGAGGTTCCGGAGGATCGGATCCAACCACAGATGGAGGAGGGAGTGGAGGCCGAGGCGGCTCAAACGAAGGTACGGATACTCGAAACAAAGGGAGCAACGAAGTCGATAACGGAACATCAAGCGATGAAAAAGGACAAACACAATCAAAAGGGTTTGGCGAGAAGTCCGCAAAGGCTGGAAAAGGCAAGAAACAAGATCAAATCGATAAGTTAAAAGAGGAAGAAAACGACGATGAGAACAATCAGCATAAGCGTGCGGCGAGCCCGGGTTTACGAGGCAACAAAGCTGAACCGGCACATTCTGGGGATAACACGTCGGCACCATCGGAAAACGATTTGGAAAAGTACGGCAGTAACGAACGCAACGTGGGAGGAGGCGACAAGTCGAAAAGGGCACACTTCAACGACGGCGATACCGCCGCTGCTGGCAATGAAAATACCGGCGGCGTGTCGAATGAAGATGCGACGAACAGGAAAGATACGACTGTGTTGGAAAATCCGGACGATAAAAATCGTTCCAGACGAAGATCTGAACGCTCGAGAAGAAATCAAACCGAAACAAGGTACTCGCCGTCGCGTCGTGGAATGGGAGATGTGACCAACGTGGACGAGGACGAGGACAAGGACAACGATACCTGCAACGAGAAAGATACAGATTCTGAAGAACACCAAGGTTCTGCTGGTGGTTCTGGGAAGAATTCGGAAGAACCTAATCAGAGAGAAACATCGCCTCAAGTGAATTCTGGTGGTAGTCGAGAAGGTTCCGGAGGATCTGGAAACGCTGGTAGCGGCGGGTCTGGAGCCGAGACGACTTTGAACATTCAGATACCGAAAGAAGGAGACGCGAGCGACGAGATGGATAAGGATCGTGGCGCACAGGTCAAGGCAGAAATAGCGACGGGTAAAGATGTCAAGGACGAAGAAGATCCCGACTCTCTGGATGCAAACGGAGACGTGCCGATGATACCGGCAACGGATAATACCGCACAGCAAAACATGCTACCACAGCAGCAACAAAAGCCAAAACAACCGCAAAAGACGCAGAAGGAGCTCGAAAGAGAACAGAACATAGCCGGTCGCGCAGATGCAAATAACCATCGCCCATGCGCGAGATGCAACTCGAACGAAACTCGTTTCTGCTACTATAACAACGGTCTCTTATCACAACCTCGATATTACTGCCGCTCGTGTCAGCGATATTGGACAGAAGGTGGCACACAGCGCAACCTTCCAAAAGGTTCTGGTCGACGCAAGGATCGAGGCAACCCAAGTGCACACCACGCTAGTGGTGGTGGCAGCGGCGGAGCAGTTGGTGGAAATAACACCGAGAGTCCCGTCATGAATGCCGCCGCTAGTTTAGCCGGACTCGCGAGCGCAGCAGGTACTACACTTGAAAGTCACGGACCAGCATCCATGCAACAACCAAATTTCACGGCTGCAGCAGCAGTCGCTGGTCAGCAAGGTTTGCTTCCCAACCAGATAGTTGGCAATCAGCTTCCGTTTAACTTTGCGGGCGTCCAGGCCGCGCAAATCGCTGCAGCTGCTCGTAACGGTGCAGGTGGTGGATTCAGTTCGATTGGGAGTCAGTCAGCCAACGCGGACACGGCGAAACTGGCAGGCATGCACAGCGCTGCCAACGCAGATGCTCACGTTGCTCAATTGCTTTCTTCCGTCGCCGGATACGACGTCAATATGGCTGCATCTCTCGTTGGATTCGCTGCCGCAAGAGTTGGCGAAGAAATCGCTAGAAATGCGAAAATGATTCACGGTGATTCGCCCGGTGCGGATATTTCTGAACGTGTTGTTACGTTGGCCAAAATGACTGGATGGCGAATTGGTACGGCTATTTCAACCATTGCGATGGCATCGGTCGAGCATGGTATGGCACAAGCAGACGTTAATTTGCTCGTGCAAGAGCAACTGCCTATTGTAACATCCCAGGCTACCATGGAGGCAAATGCAATATTGCAAACCATGTCTTCTTCGGCAACGATTGAGAAACCACCGAGTGAGACCAACGATAACAGCAACGGGAAAAAAACCACGGTGAGTGGAAACTCGGGCGGCTCTGGAGGTACCGGTGTCGACTCTATGGGAAATAACATCAACACTCAAGCCACATCTGCGCCTGAAGCTAGTATGCTTGTCATGCAGCAAGCGCAGCAAGCGGCGGTTGCGCAATGGATGAATGACTTGGGCGGCGCGCCTATGATGCAACAACAACTTCAACAACTTCAACTTCAACAGCAACTGTTACTACTTCAACAACAACAACAACAACAACAACAACAACAACAACAAGATGGCAAATCGGCCCAAGCTGCGCAGTACGCGAGCCTGCTGATGAATTTGACGGGGCGGGGAGTTGTGGATGCGAGAACGAAATCTGACGAACTCAAGAAAAGCACGGACAACAGTTAATTAACATAAACTGCTTGTTTGGGAGGCAGGACTTTGTATAATATTATAGTTATTACCTGGTGTGGTACCCAGGCATCACGTCTATTTTATATAACCATTTTGTACCTATTGTATTCATAACTACCAGTACCATGGTACCATGGTACCACTGGTACCACTGGTACCAGTGGTACCTGTTACAACCAGTACTAATTATTTCTTACCGCCCTTTGCCTTCTTTGGCGCCGGTTTGACGTTCTCCTCGTCCTCCTCGTCCGAGGAGAGCTCCAATTCTTTGACCAAATCTTCCTTTCCGACATACAAGTCTTCTTCGTCGACACCCGACTTGCGCTTGCGTTCCTTCATTTCCTTAAACGCTTCATCCCCGTCGATTACTTCGTCGTCGTCGTCATCATCACCTCCACTATCTCCGTCATCTTCACTGTCGTCCTCTTCATCGATTCTTCTTTTGTTACCATCTTCATCGTCGTCGTCGTTGTCGTCGGCATCATCATCATCTTCTTCTTCCGAAGAGGACTCATCAGTGCGCGATTTGTTTGAGCGAATAGACACATCCATGGCTTGCATGGCCGCGCGTCTTTGCTTTCCTCTCTCTCTTAATTGTTTCACGTACCTTGTTATCGGTGCTTTTCCTTCTGTTTTCTCCTCTTGCAAAAAACTTTTCGCCTTTTCGATATCTTTCGGCGCGAAATCCGCGTCGTCGTCTCTTTTTCTTTCGATGTAATCTGCATTGCGTTCTATCGCGTCCAGCATTTGCTTCGCTTGTTTCTTAAATCTACCAACAGTTGTTTTCTTATTGAAACGTTTCAACTCTCTCGTCACGGCGTGAGAAATCTCTGGAAACGCGACAGAATATGCGTGTTGCTCAAGATGTTCGCCAAGTTCCTCAAATGCGGATTCGACGATGACATCCTGAACAGCCGGCGAGCGCAACTCAGTTTTGGAAACTCTCAAAGCAAGTGTAAAATCTGGACTAGGCGCTTTCGTTGACATTGGCGCTTTATACAGCTCGGAAAAGTTCAACAGCTCCAACGCGAGTGGCGCGACGGGTGCAAACGTCTCTGCCGACCTTGAAAGCCTGTTAAGAATTTTCAAAAGACGAATGCGAAGCGGTGCGTATCGCGCGGAAGGCAACACCCTCGCCGCACCGAGTGCAATTTGTTGCACTGGGTATGCCAATGGTCGTAAAATCGAAGTCGACCCGTCTTTTGTATGCTCGCCAGAACCACCATAATCTCTATTTGACGCGTGTGCTGTTAATATTCGTTCAAAACATTCCAAGCAGTTTATGTATTGCCAGCAATACACTGACTTGAACGCATCTTTTGTTTTTTGCGCCAAGGCATTTCTTAGTAACGTCGCGAGTTGTCTGATGTACGCAAATGCTAACCCATACGATTGATTTTGATCGATGCCAAACATTTCCACCACGCATGCGCTCATAAACGCGATATTCTCCGCCGAATTCGCATTCATAAACTTTGCGTTGCTCGCGTACGCTCGGTACACACCTTTCACCGCTCTCTCCAGCGCCGGTCCTGGACACGTTGCCGCAATCGCTCTCAATAAAACAATCGCGCTTATTCTCAACTTCGGTTCCCCGCTCGAAAAACACATCAACGTCGTTCTTGTCACGCGTTTTGTTAGCCTTTCAAATGGTTTCAAAAATGCCACGGACGCCGCCAACCGTCTCAAAACCAAAGATGTCATCGACGCATCCGTCAACTGTCCGAGCAAATGTAGGGTGTTCCCGATGTATGACTTCACGACTGGCTCAACTTTCTTCCACCTGTTTGATTTCGTCGGCTCATAATCGTATTGCTCTTGCGTCGATTTTGCCGGTTTGTCGCCCAACAAGCCTCTGAAAATATCATCCGCCTCTGCTAACACAAACTGCACCAAATCGTTAAACGCACTCGAGCTGGCCAACTTTAACATCGTTTGGTCGTTTTCATTCTCCTCGTCCCCGTAGTGGCACGCCGCCCTATACGCGGTGAACAAATGTTTCGCAGCTCCCAATGCCTTTCCACCTTCGGCATTTTTGCACAATTTTTTCACGAGTGCGGAAGTCAACGTCTTCCCCGTTTGCCTGTTTTCCGATTTCTTTTGCTTCTTCTTCGCGCGTTTGGAGGCTTCGTCTTCCTCGAAATCGTCGTCTTCCTCGTCCAGCTCCAGCTCCTCCTCCTCCTCTTCATTGTCGTCTGAATCGTCGTCGTCATCGTCAAACTCCAATAACTCTTTATCCTCCCGTTGCAAATACTCGTAAAATTCAGGATCCATGTCTTTCAAAGACTCTAACTGTTTCTTGTGTTTCTTCATTTCCTCTTTCGTCGTTTCCTCCTCGTCGCTTTCCTCGTCCTCGTTCTCGTCCTCATTGCTGGCGTCCACCATCACCTCCTCGTCCTCGTCCCCGTCCTCATCGCTGGCGTCCAAAAACTCGTCGATGTCCATCTCTTCCAATTCTTTCTTCTTCTTTTTCCCTTTTGCATCATCCTCATCATCACCATCGTCGCGCCCTTTTATCCTCGCGTCCGCGAATCCTCTCGTCGTCGTCGTCGTCGTTTCCTCCTCTTCTTCTTCCTCCTCTTCCTCCTCGATGTCTCTTCTCAGCCGCGCCTCTTCGTCTCTCGCCTTCTTCGACGCTCGGCTCGAAATCTTCCTGTGCCGGCGGCGGTTCGACAGCGCCGACGACAAGTGATGCTTCTGGAAGTGCTTCGTGCGCTTCGACGTCTTCTTCGTCGACCCCATCCTCCTCCTCCTCGTCGTCCTAGAAAAAAAGGAATACTACTCCTTTCGTCGCGTGTTGTTCCGTCTTTTCTCGAAGTCGTGTCGAACGTACTACTACTAAACAAGCGGAAGAAAACGGAAGACGGAAGAAGAAGAAGAAGAAGAAGAAAAAGACAATCGATTTTTTTTTGCAGAGAAAAAAGAAAGAAAAAAGACACACACAAAAACACACACACAAAAAAATAATACGTGGGCTATAGAGTCCTCACTATGTGGCACCTTATTACCTTGGAAACTCTCTTCTTTGTCTTCAGTTCGACGCCTTCCATCTCCTGCCTCTACCGCCTCTGCCGCCTCTGCCGCCCCGCCAGCAATCGGAGCACCAATTAAAGTTGGGCGGCCGATTGGAGATGTCAACTCCACAGCTTCTGCACTCGCGCTCGTATTCTTCGCCTTCGCTTTCATAAAGAGCAATTCTTCGGTCAGCGCGGTGCATACTCTGAGTATAATCAACCAAAACAACTTCTGTACCACGTCTTAATTGAGACCCACTCCCCTGCACACGCGTCTCGTTTTCACACCAATTGCACCTCTTACATATGGGAGCGATATAAGCCCCATTTCCACCAGCAATCCATACGTGACCCCCATCTTCTGCCCAAGCCGTACAACTCACGTACGAACATCGTCTATGTGCATTCTTCCCAGTTTTAATTTCCCAATATCTAATCCAACTTCCACCGAAACGAGGTCTCGCATCTACTGAACCATCCATATTCCAAGCAATTTTATCCCTCACCAAGCGATACACGTCATCACGACCTCGCACTGGAACCACGCCCTGAACCATTTCCTCTACCTTGATATTGCGCGTGATTAAAAATAAGAAAAATGAATAGACACTTTTTCTAAGTAAAATAAATAGACGCGCTGTGTTGACGCGCCGATTACGCGCAATCTCGCTTTTGAAACTTCGCAAAGAAAGTAAGCCACGAAAAAATACCCTATCGGCTTTCAGAATCTAGCTTTCTTTTCAAATGCGAATGAATCCGCGATGCGAAAAGATGACGGTCAACGATATCTATAAATATCTCGGAAATGTCGACTCGAAATATCCTCTCCACAAAGAATACTTTCAAACGACGGCCCAAACTCGTACACCAATCGCTGAATAAATACGCAAGATACCCCCCGCGTGCGGCCTATTCAGTACCCGTCGTTCTCTCTCTGCGTGTCTTTTCAAATCGCAAATCGGGTGACTTAGCGAGGAGATATCTGCGACAACCGCGCGTGTCCGAAGAGTGAAGAAGCTCAGGTAAAATCTTTTTAGTGAAAAAAACTTTTCGCATGCGACATGTGTTGGTGGGGGAAAAAAACCTTTTTCCCATTATAGTGTCACG
>MDTG01327326.1_pt1 | contig 23181 bp, 21 predicted proteins | sample 811421 | NCBI WGS metagenome assembly MDTG01 (sample SAMN05326645, study PRJNA326480) | marine metagenome | isolation source: seawater | place: Pacific Ocean: South East | collected 2011
CTCAGCGGCACCCGGGGAGCTCTCTTGGGCCAAATCACCAAGGCCGCCGAGCTCGATGAGAAGCACGGGCTGTCGGACAAAGTTGCTAAGCCGGGGCTGGACGCGGCGAGCGGGATGGGGAGGGGGGCGGCTGCTAAGCGGGAGGTGGGCGCATCGCGCGAAGACCTCATCGCCAGAGGAAGGAGGGAATGGGAGCTGGACGAGGACGAGGCGGCGGCGTGGGGGCGGCTGGTCCGGCTGCAGGGCAAAGGCCTCATCGCCAGAGGAAGGAGGGAATGGGGCCTCCCCGCCAAAGTCACGGGAAGATTGGACTCTGATGCCTCGTCGGAGAGATCCGACGAGGCAAGCAGCGACGAAAGCGACAGAACCATGACCGACGTTGGTGGGGTGAGGAGGAGGAGCACCAGCAGCATTGGTAGCGACACAACCGTGACCGACGTTGACAAGGCGGGGGTGAGCCAGGAAGACGAGATCTACTACTCCATCGCGGGCGAAAGTCCGATCGCGACCTCGCTGGAGGCGTTCAAGGAGCTCATGGAGGGAGAAGTGGTCACCGGCAATACGCTGGTCTGGATGGATGGCTGGGACAGCTGGGAGCCGTTGGAGGATTGCCGCGATAAGCTGGGGCTGGGGGAGAAACCGCGGTATCTGGCGGACGAAAGTTTAGCTCCGCCTCCGACTCCTGCGGATGCGACTCCTGCGGCGGCGACTCCTGCGGAGCCGACTCCTGCGGAGCCGACTCTTGCGGAGATGACTCCTGTGGACAGGCAGGCGCGCGAGATGGAGCAGTGGCGCCTCCGCAACTTTCACCAGCCCCCCGAGGTGGGGGCGACTCCTGTGGCGACGAAGACATCGAAACCTGCCGAGCCTCCTCCTCCGCCTCTGCCTGAGTTATTTTATCCACGAGATGTGGCAGCGGGCGGAACTGAAACAGTTCCTCTGAATGTGACAAAGAGATCCGAGGATTGTACGTATTACATACTCGTTGAGGTAGAAGGAGAAAAAGATATAATGGCGAAATTGGATATCGGGTTGGGAATGGCCCATGGTGGAGGCAAAATCGGGGAGGGGCATCGACCGGTGGGCGTCATAGCGGGAAATCCGGATGGATGTCTGCCCGACAGCGAAGCACGGGCCGTCTCCATTGCGAGGGCAAGGCCGAAGTCCGCCCCCCTCGAGCTGGTCAACCGTGCCGTGAGCGGCGTGGGGCAGCTGACGGGCTTGGGCGGGAAGGGGGAAGGGCTTGAAAGTAGTGATTGCATTCGGAAAGCATTATGGCGTGTAGAAATAGCTGACAATATTCAAGGGGTTAACTTTATCAATGTAATACTTAGTAATCACTTAAGCTGGGTGACAGACAAAAAATGTCTAATAACTGTTATTGTCATATCAAAGAAGGAGGGTGAAGGAGCAGTGGAGGGATTCGGTGGTCCAGTTATGAATGGGAAGGGATTCACTGAAAAACAGGTGGAAGAAGCTTTGGAAAATATTAGGTCTTTGTTGCCAGAAGAAGAGCCTGTAGAATAAGCGCAGAGAGTCCAGCAGCAGAGGGCAAAAAAAATGTCAAATAACTGTTATTGTCATATTAAAGAAGGAGGGCCAGGACCCATCAAGTGGATAAATCAAATAGAACTTCATAATATTTTTTGTTATTCAATACGTTTTTCAGGAACAACATATTGAAATCCAAAGTGATCAAAGATATCTTTTTCGGTATGAAAGATGTGATCAATTTTCTTTTTTGTTAGATTATCTTTCACACAATATTCATTCATAGTGAATCCTTTTTCATTCATTTCATTTCTCATTCGTTGATTAAAATCACCAGAGCCAGTGAAATAAAGGATTGCGAATGGATATTCTTCCGGTTTAGTATACATAATATCGATTCTCCGACTAGGACCAACATGATTCATATTAATATTCGACATTCCCATAAACTTCTTATTACCTCTTGCAAGAGTATCAACGATATATTTTTTCTCAATCAATTTATCGATAAATTGATCATAAGTCTTTTTCGTTTTCGCCTTAATTAGCATATCAATATCACCACTATCTTTCTTTTTTCTTCGGTAAGAACCTGCAATTGTCAATTCTGAATCGGGATCGATTAAGGTAAGTATTTTTTTCAAATATTTTTCATGCTTTTGAATTTCTTTGAAAGGTATTCTTTGTTGAATATCGTTGAACCATGTTAAACCTTTTTTCTGAATATCATTCAGGTATTCATTTTGATGTTGTTCAACATCTTCAATTGTTTGAAAACCTGCTTTCACCAATTTATTTGCACATTGGGGTCCAACTCCATGGATTTGAAGGAATAGAGTTTTTGGAGATGTTTTGTCTTTAATTTTTTCATAATCAGAACATTGTCCGGTTTCAATAATCTCTCTAATTTTATCTCGAAAACCTTTTCCTACACCTTTCATTGTGGAGAAAGTCTTTTCATTCAATTGAGAGTCATTTTCAAGTGTTTTCATACTTTTCAAACAATTTGAATATGATTTCACTCGAAATACATCTTGATTTTCTCGATAGTATTTTTCGAGTGATGTGAAATAATGGAGAATTAATTTTAATTTTTCATCGGAGTGAAGATTCTCTTTTTTTAGAACTATATCCGTTCTCTTCCGGATGTATCGACCAAATCGCGGGATACCTTTGTCTGTATAACCTGAACATTCGAAAGAGATGATTGTATCAATCGGATGTGTTTTTTTGTAATTTGAACGAATTGAATCATCCATACCAGACAAAGTGAAAACATGATCTTCATCTTCATCAATCGTCATATATGAGTCATGATTGAGAAGTGGTTTACAAATGAATCCACCTAACTTGCCGACATATTTTCCTTTACCTTCTTTATATCCAATAATGATGCACTCTCGATCGAAAGAAGGTTTGTATTTCAGGAGATATGAGTTTCTACCGTGAATATATTTACATAGAGGATGCTTTAACATGATACCTTCTCCTCCAAGCTTGAGGATATTTTGATAATATTCGTCCATATGTTCGTAAGATTGAATTACAACTTGTTCGCTATAATGAATAGGATAATCAATATTATTCATGGGATAAGGTATGGTATTGTCTTTTGAGATAATATTCCATCGAGAGTTTGAAAAATCGATCACTTTCTTAAGATCAAGTAATCTATCTTGAAATAATTTGTCTTCTTTTGAGACGAGATCATATGTTTTAAATTGTATGTCCATCCATTCTTCATCAATGGGAACCTTCTTTCTTACACATCCCATCAATTCAAAACAATCTCTACCAGCCCACAATTCACCATCGATAACACGATCTTTTAAAATAGAATATGGAGGCATTAATTGCAAATACCATTCAGGACACGCGAAAACCTTTCCAGATCTTGAGTAGAACTTACCGACTCCATTTTCATCATATTGAAAGATAGCTCTGTAGCCATCCCACTTTTCTGAAGCGATCCATCCCACAGGAGGTTGTTGAAACTCGGATTGGTCCTTTTTATCGCCTAGCATACCTTTAATAAACTCTTTTGCAAGCATTACTGAAAACATCATTTAAACTTTATTGATTCTTGAATCTAAAAAAATATAGGCAATTAAACATCAAATTTATAAGTTTAAAAGAATAAGAAGAAAGTATAGGAATAAATAAAGATATGGAAATCAATCTTTCAAAATTATCAGATAAAGAAATAGTAGGTGTTTGTATTAAATATGATATCATTCGAAGAGAAGAACTAAGAAATTATACAAGAGATGATGTTTTGAAAGAAATAGGTAAATGGTGTAAATATAAACAGCAACATTATAAATCAAGACCGAGATCATATTCATCGCCGGATATAAAATCATTTACGGTCGATAAAAGTAAAAGTACTAAAAACATCAAACCAGTATTGCAAAGAAGGAACTCTTCTCCAATGAATATTCATAAACCAAAATCGAAAAATGATCCACCCCAACATCATCAAACAAGGGATAGAAGGATGTCTGAACCATTTACGCAGAGAGAAAAAGAGATAGCAAGGGATGATCACCAAATGAAAAAATCATACAATACATCTCAAGAAAAAGTGAAACAACAATTGAAAGATCCAAATATGAAACATTATGATGCATTGGGTATTTATCCGGCGACACCTAGATTAATAGCCATCGGAGATTTACATGGTGATTTACGTGTTACATTAATTGCTCTCAAACTTGCTGGTGTTATTTCAAAGGATATTTTTCCTTACAATGTAGGAAAAATACAATGGACAGGGGGTTCGACATGGGTTGTTCAATTAGGCGATCAAATCGATCGTTGTCGTCCAGATAATTGGGTTAAAAATTGTATTGAAGATTATTCTGATGTAGTTGAAGACGAAGGAAATAATATGATGATTATTCAGATCTTTCAAAAATTGGATGCACAGGCAAAAGAAGTGGGAGGTAGAGTTTTAGGAATGATAGGGAATCATGAATTAATGAATATTGATAGAGATTTTCGTTATGTATCTCCTGAAGAATTTTTAGAGTTTGTGCCTGATAATGAAAAACATATCAAAAAAACAAAAGATGGATATCCATATGGTTATTATCATCGATCAAAGGTCTTTGAAAGGGGAGGAAATATCGCCAAACATTATGCATTACAAAAAAAAAGCATATTAACTGTTGGATCAACATTATTTGTTCATGGTGGTTTAAGTCATAATTTAGTTTCTAAATATTCCATTCAAGAATTAAATACTGTTGTTCAAAATTGGTTATTAAAAAAGGCAACCGATAAAGAAGAAGAGATCTTTGATGAAATCTTTAGAGATGATGATGATATTTCACCATTTTGGTGTCGTTTATATTCCGAAGATGATGGAGAAGGTGAAAATACAGAATCGGGATTCAATAAGCTTCTAAAGATTATTAATTCCAGAAATAAAACATTACAACCCATTAATCGTATTGTATTAGCTCATACACCACAATTTATGAATGATATGTTTATGAATTCATTATATAATGAAAGATTATGGAGAATCGATGTTGGTATGTCTCGAGCTTTTGGGCAGCATGATAATTGTGGAGAAAATAAATACAGACAAATACAGGTATTAGAGATATTAAATGATAATACATGCAATAAATTAATGGCACCATATCAAGGTAGAATACCGACGGAAGGGATGGGTCAAAATGCTAGTTTAGAGAATGCGAGTTTTTTAAGATAATCTATCGAATTAATTTCTGATAGTGATCCATTGCTTCTTTTGGATGGATACGATCTTTTGCATAAAATGTTGTCATTGATTTCAATAATTCCAAATGTTCTTTTAAATCTTTCTGATTGAATAAATGACACAATTGTTTTGTTTTAATTCCGTATGCATCGGATACATGCAATAATAACAGAGGCAATAACATTCCTAAAGAATATGTATCTAATGTTTGAATTAAGAGAGGTAGAGTATTGGGTAATGAACGACTGTTTGTTTGTAAAATCGAATAGATATCATCATCGGAAGGTTCTCTATGAAATATTTTTTGATGAATAACAATATATTTATCTTTATGATTACTTCGATAAATCTTCCATTCCAAATCTTCCATTTCTTCTTTTAATAATTTTTTATTTCGAATATGATAAAGATATTCATAAGGATAAATATCATACAGACGACCATAATTAAATTCATCATTAATTCTTCCCAACGCTTTTTCTTTATCATTAAAATCGAGAGAGATACCATAATCTACCAACATCATTTTCCCATTGGAATAGGTAATATTTCTATAATTCATATCTTGATGACATATTTTATGTTTTTGCAATTCAGTTAAACCTATCAATAGAGATTCCATTGACCGAAATAAAGAAAGGAATGCTTTACAAAAGGCTTTTTGAGTCTGAAATGATTTCTTAAACAAATCCAATGTATGAACAAGTAACGGTTTGCCTGCATCGTATCCGATTAATAATTTCGTAACATATTTAAAATCTCTAGGATGTGGTTTATTCAGACATTTTTTTAATTCAGATATTTCTTCTAAATATTTTTGATCAGGGGGATCACATAACTCAGTCCATGTTTTCGTCCATTGTTTATGATTTTTAATTTTCATAATTTTTTGATTCATCTTAAACTCATCTTTTGCATTTTTATCAGTTGTCCCATGCAAACTAAAAATAAGTTTGGATACATTTTTATTTTTAGGATTGTATTTTTTATCTTTGCAGGGCAGGGCTGGCTTATAGATGCATCCAAAACTCCCTTTTGCGAGTAATTCTGATTTTTTCATCAAATATAATATACTATAGATTAATATTAGAATGAATAAAGAAGAGAAAGATTTCTATCAAGAATTATGCAAACGAATAGAAGAAAATGTATATTATGAAGATATCCCATTACTACCCATCGAATATTATGAAAAAAAACGATCAAAGATATCTCCAAAGATACATATAGGTTTATTAAACGCACCATGTGCGGGTTTTGGAGACGTAATTGCGTGCAAAACATTTTATGATTATTTGAGAGAATGGTATCCATCAATCAAAGTTACAATCTGCACCTCATCACCAGATAAGTTTCAACAATTAAAAATAAAAGGAGATGTCCTTCAATTAAAATATCCTCATAGTAGTTGGCAAGGAGGCGAATGCAAACGATTCGATCAATTAAAATTAGGAAGAGTTAAGGGTGGTCGACCTCGATTTGATATTCTAATCGTTGTTCCGGTAGTAAATGATACATTTTATCCGGAAATGCTTCATAAAATGTTTCCTTATGCTAACATATTCAATACATTTAGTATTAGTGAATACAATGGAGAAGTTCCACCCTATACATTCCCAATAGGAGTAGGTGAAGGAATGTTGGGATTATTTTTAACCAAGAATTTAAAGATCCCTCAACAAACTCTCATTGATAAACCTTATGCTTTAGCGTATACTGCGGGACATGATACAGCTGCAAATACACACACAGATACATGCATTTTATCATTTATTGAGATGATATGTAAAAAATATCACAAAAAACATCCGCGATTTCAGTTAGTTATTCCACCATGGTTTAAGGATGAACTTTTGGCGATGAATAATTTAAAAACGCGATATAATACTATCGTTAAGAAATATTATAGCAGTTCATATTTAGTTTATAATAAAGATGAAGACTATAATTTATTTGATCAACAAAAGAATACCACCTGTTTCATACTTCGAGGAGATGTTTTGCCTCAACCTCGAGAATTATTTATTTCACTCATCAAGGATAGTGTAGCGGATGTATTATTAACCGGAGATCAAAGTTTAACAGATGGATTATCATATTGTAGAAAGAATAAGAGATTATGGTATCAGGTTGCACCGTGGAAGATCGATTTAGCGTATCAGGTGGGAGAAGTTATTGGGAATGAATATTTAGATAATTTCCGCACTTCATGTGGAACATTAAAAGGGATACGAAAGAGTTTTAATAATGAGAAATTAACAAAACACTATGATTTCCGTAAATTAGGTAAGAAGAGAATGGATGGTATTCTAAGAATGCATTCAAACAAAGATCATCCATTATTAGTAATATTTAATGAATGCTATCAACGATCCAGATTCAAAGAAACGATGTTGGCCAAGTTCCAGAAAGCTGTAGAATTAAAATATAATTTATAATATAAGTCAATCAATGGCAACATACATTAATAATAATAATGAAACGGTCGATTGTCCAACGGATGATAAATATTCAACATGGAATGATTTAGTTGGATCAAATAACGAATTAAAAACGAATATAGATTTTAATAAATCATGTTTTAATATATGTGGCGAAGGATACTATGTGAAAACGATCAATGGTCAACCAGCATGTTTTTCTTGCGATGATGGGGATTCAAATTATTCAGCATATGAAGATATGTGTCCAGATTCGTGCTCATCGCCTGTAGGAGAGACTAATAATCCGGCATGTAGAGACTTTGTTATGGAGGGTAATGACTATAGTGGTGATCAAAGTTCTGATCGCAGGATTTCATGTGAGGGTGCAGGATGCACATACCAGATATCTGATAGAATGGAAAACTTTCGTGGAGAACCCAATGTTCCAGAGTGGTTTGCGAGACAAAAAGAAGCAAATATAGGGAGAACACACATCGCAGCTAATATTAATTGGGCAAGTGATAGAGAAGAAGATTCTCCCTGGGATCTATGGGGAAATGCGGGGGAATTAGTTACTGAGAGTGCCTCATGTAGGGCTAATGATACGTCGAACAGCGATGATGTTACAGCATGTGCCAGTATAGGAGCGAATAGCCAATCATGTAACGCCGATGAAAGATGCACTTATATCTCCGAATCGACGCGTATCGAATACAGACCACTCACGGATAATCAGATTAAAGGAATTGCTGGTGGTCAGAAAACAACAATTTTGATTACAGAGGGGGATGATCGAGGAGAATATCAATATAATTTTCCTGAAGGCTATACTGATATAGATAGTTTAAAAAGAGATATTAATCGGAATCGAGGAGAATTAGTAAAATGCAACGAACATAATATTCCCGATTGGTGGCCTGTCGGAGAATCATGTTCAGGGACAGATCCTTATGTAAAGGAGGATGGATTGTTATCCAGGATCGAACGTCTTATATTCAATAGTTGGCGTGATCATTCAAAAACAGCTGAAGAATCTCACTTTGGACCAGAACATCTTATCTTTGAGGAGGTTTATGATTTTTATTTGCAGAGACAAATAGATGCAAGTAGGAATAGAGAAAGTGCAATTCAAGGGGATGTGGGAGCATTAAGTAATATGATGGGAGCATCAACACACAATGTTTTATTTGAAGGTTGCATGAATAATATATTCAAACATGGGGCTATACCTGATCAATATTCTTCGGAAGAAGAACTAATGATGGAGATACAGGCCGTTGAAAATATCAGTGATTTAACATCTGATCATATCAATTATATCAAAACAAAATTAAAGAACATCATTCAAATAAATGAAGAAAGAACATCGGAATGCATGCATTATTTAACAATAGGAGAATCAATATGTAATACAGGAGTTTCAGATAAAATACTTCAATCAGCATATTTAGTCGTTTCAATATTAGGATTGAATAAAATTGACGTTACAAATATCGAGAAAGGGACTGTTGAATATATACAATTAACAAGATTAATTAATGAGTTTGGCAATTTACTTCCAAAAGCCTTTCAAAAGATCATTGATATATCGATATATTATGAAAAACAGATGTGTGGTGAAACGACAACATCTACAAGAGTTCTAAAAGAATTATATGATAGAATGTATAAGGACAATTTAGAAGTTACATTGGATGTGAATCCATATTTTGACATGAATACATTGATTGATAAAGATCCTTTTTTATTTTTTCAAAAGATAGCCTTAATGTTCGCAATAGGTTATATAGTCTCTAAGATAGTTGAAGCATATGGGGTATTTAAACCAAAATAAATTTGATAAGATAATTATAGGAACTAATAAATCAATCAAGATGTGTTGTTTTACAAGAAGAAAAAGAAAGGAACGAAAGAAGAGTTTAAAATATAAGAAGAGCAAAGTCGTCCCTGTGAGGGATTTCACTTCTGATGAGCATTTACTGTGTCATGGATGTCGTAAATGTTTTCGTTTGGAGGAGATGAAGATTCATTGTGCGGGATGCAACAATTTCTTTCATTGTTGCATTGCTGGAAAATGTATCGGTAAGAATTGTAGTGATACAACGATGGATGGTGAGAAACATACACTCTCTTGGTGCATTTATTGTGTTCCAGGATTACCCCAGAATAAGGTGAATGGTAAATATTGCATTTGCGGAGATTGTCATCAAGCTAACTCATGATATTTATAGAGTAAATCTTTACATTTTTGAAAAATAGTCATACTTGACTGAATTGTAATCATGAATGTTTTTTTATGAAGTGTATTGCAAATATGTTTACAAACATTTCCTAGATTAAGAATACATTGATAATTTTGAAATTGAGTTACTTTGTTTTGTTTATACATTTTGATCAAAGAAGGATCATAATGAAATAAATTATCATTTAAATAATTGAGAAGAAATAATTCTCTATCGGTTTCTATTTCCCTAAACAATAATTTTTCAATTTTTTTGAGAGATTGCACAAATGAATGACTATTTTCATAATATCTCAAACACCATAATAATCTAGGATTTTTCGATTGAATCGATTCATCGAGAATAACCTTAGTATCTTTCATAATTCTTTCTGTAAACAAATTATGAATATTAAGTTTAGGATTAAGTTCTTTCAGAACCATGTGGGATTGATACATGGGTTTTGATGAACCAATTAATTCAGGTAATTTGCCTTTCATTAATTCAACAGCATTTGATACATTATGAAAAATTATATTACCCTGATTATCATGGCCTCTTCTTCCAGCTCTACCACTCATTTGAAGATAATCAGAAGTAGTATAATTGGGATTTTGATAACCAGAGAGTGCAACCGTGCGAATCGGTAAATCAATACCCAGACACAAGGTTCTATCGGAAATCACAATACCTAATTTTCGTTCACTCATTAATTTTTGAAGGATCCAATTGTATTTATCAGGCATGGATTGAATGTAAAGTCCTATCCCTCTTTTTAACAATTGAAAGATAGGGCTTTCATAATGAATATTCAATCCAGTTGATTCTCTAATTTCTCTACGAATATTTCGAATATCATTCGCACTCATTGGAGAATGATTTGTAAAACAAAAATCTTTATATTTTTTAAATTGATCTATTTGATTAAAATCGGGAGCATGAATGAAAGATTGCAATTCTTTTTCAAGATTAAGTGATTGAGATTCATTGCATTTTTTAAGACATGTATTGTAAAATTGAATCATTTCCAGAATATATTTTTGTTTTTCTTTTTTATCATATTCAATCATTTTATCTTGTTTTTCAATGAAAGCATTCTTTGATTTGATTTTAATTTTAGAATCATATATTTCTCTTTGAAGAATATATTCATCATACAATTCTTTTTTCTTTTCAAGAATTACATAATGGAAAGGATAGGATTTTTTTTCAGATTTATATAAAAGTGTATCTAATTTCATAAATATTTCTTTAGCTTTATCTTCTTCGGTATGAAAATAGAGCATTGGCAATAGATCATTTTGTTTGCATTCTTGAAACAATTCAATAATATCATCCAAATGATTGCAATTTGAACTAGTTGTTTCCATTTGAAATTCAGATAACATTTGATTTATTGTTTGAGGATATTGAAGTGAAAGATTTTGAAGCTCATTCTTCAATAATATTTCATATTGTTTTGCATCATTCAATGTTAGCAATCGATCTTCTTTGAAATATTCATCAGGTGATAAATCATCCATTCGATCTTCTAATTCTTCATTATCATCAAATATTTCGCACATTTTTTCATACAATACATAACAATCATTCGGTGTAAAGGATATATTCTTAAAATCCTCAAACGCATCAATCGATAAACAACAACATGGATGAACTTTTTGTAGTTTATTTTGATTATAAATCCATCTCTGTTGATTAATAAATCGTTGATGATATTCAATTAAATCGATTGTTTGAGAAGGATGATAGTTTTGAAAAATATTCCTCAATGTGTTTATATTTTCAATGGTTGCAGATAGAGCTAGGAAGTTACAGGGTAACAATTTGATAATATTTTCATAACAAATTCCCATTGAATATTCATTGAGATTATGGATTTCATCAAAGACGGCATAATCAAAATCACAGCCTATTTTCGGGAGATTTGTTTCAACACATTCAGGAGTTCCTATAAAAATATTCGTTTTACTATTGTAACTCATATGAGAATGATTATCGATAAGATAATGAACTTTATATCCCATTTGAACAAAATGAGATCCAACTTGATACACAATTGGTTTTGCAGGACAGATATAAATAATTTTCGAATGAATAATTCCTGCAGCCATTGCGATAAAGGTTTTTCCGGAAGAAGTAGGTGCTTTAACAAGGACCGATGATTTGCATTTAATTTTATGAATTGTATCTTTTTGCCAATCATCAAAAGTATGAATCCCTTGATCCCAAAAATTAAGAGGAGGTAGTAAATGACCTAATTCTTTGAACATATACGATTTAACATCATAATTCTCAATAACCGTATCGATTTTTGTCAATAGATCATGTTTACCTTGATATGAATATTTAAGATGAAAATAAAGGTTCAATGCATGATGTAAATATTCCTTTCGTTCTGTCCAATATTTATCTAATAATTTGAGTTTCAATTCCGTTTTCCCTTCCTTTGTTTTTAATTTAGTAAATGAAGAATAAGGATCATCATTATTAATCGAATCCAAAAGAAATTTCATTTTCATTTGATCATCTTCCAATAATTTTTGAGACCGGATTGCATTTTGCTGTTGAATTATAAGATCTTTTTTCTTGATGTGTTTTATTTTTTTCTTTTTCTGTTTACTATTTTTTGTTGATGTTTCTTTATCTAAATCTTCTATCATATGTTTTAGATTTGCATTCACAGATTGAGATAAATCACGAATAAAAACATTAAATTGATCATTATTAATTTTTTCCCATTGGACCGAATCCATGTGTCTAGTAACTACATATTATCTATGTAATAATTTTTTAAGTAAAAAAAAAATATAATTAATAACATAAAGAAATGCAAGCACTTGAGGAAGTTAATGAATTATTAACAACAAAAATGTGTTCTCCGATAATGATTTATGGCGTTGTTTTAATTATATCTATTGTGAGTGTTTATTTAAGTCGTCAGAAATTGCAAAGATACAACACCGCAAAGATGGAAAATCTTTATAACTTATTTACAATGCAAGAGTTTAAATTTATGATAATCTTGGGTGTAATTATGTATGGTTTGTGCCAATACAATAAGACAGAGTTAGCTTGGATCTTTTTAATATTCCCAGTTATTTATGTATTAATACAGAATCTATTATTATATATTCATGTATCCTCGGCAATTCAGAGTGCCCCTCAAGAAACATCAATACAGATGCAAAACTACGGATTAGGAATGAATGCTCCTCTGTTACAACAACCGGCTCAGACAGGTCAAGGTCCGTCGCCGCCTCAGGTAACATCATCTCCTCCACCACTATCCCCACAAAAAACTCAAACAAGTGAATATACGCTACCCAAATTGAGTAATAATTCTACCTCATTGAATGGTGGAGATATTCAGGGGTTTAGTTTTTAGTTTTTTAGTTTTTTTGAATTCATAATTATTTAAAGTCATTTTACATAAACAAAACATGAAGCTTGTATCGTTTGATGTTGGTATTAAGAACTTAGCGTATTGTTGTATTCATTCAGAAGATCATTCAATACAAGACTGGGGGATAGTTAATATTTCAGTCGAACCGGTATGTGATCATTGTCTAAAGAATGGCACACAATGTGATAAAACTGCAACATTTATGAATCAAGATATGAAACTCTGCTCTACCCATAAAAAGAATAAGCAATATAGTGATAAAAAATGGAAAAAGATCCCCAAATGTAAAAATAGCGTGTTAGAGATAGGTAAAAATATAGTTAGTTTATTAGATAAGATTGATAGTTTATTAGACGCCGAGCATATAATTATCGAGAATCAACCTGCATTAAAGAATCCAACGATGAAGACAGTTCAAATGATATTGTATTCATATTTCTTGATACGTGGTGTTACCGTCGATGAATGTTCAATTCAAAATATCGAGATGATCAATGCGAGAAATAAATTAAAATCATACAAAGGTCCAGTAATACTTCATCCATATGAAGATACGAAGAAGAATAAATACAAAATAAATAAGTATTTAGCGGTCAAATATTGTGAAAAGATGATTGAGAATGAGAAGGATGAATACGTTCAATATTATTCATCATCTAAAAAAAAGGATGATTTAGCAGATGCATACTTGCAGGGTATTTATTGGTTAACGAAGTAATATTATTGCATAATAAAGTAGACGCCCGCTGTAGTTAAACCAATACCTAGAAATGTTTTCATAGTGAAATCTGCTGATTGAATAAAATAGATACTTAAGAAAAATAAGAAGATAGTATTCAGGTTGACGATTGCTTTTGCTTGACCTGGATTTTTACAATTTTTAAGGGATAAGATTTGACAGGGACTAATAATAATCGCACTCAACGCCGCAACGAGAATATATTTCCATAGATCTTTCGTATCGACAAAGGAAACTCTTTCTTTAACGATATACTTTTTATACATGGCAAACATACCGATAAATACGCCACACAAAACATAATAATGAAGGAGATGTTCTGTAATAGTATATTTACTTGAGAAGTTTTTAGTGAATACATCTCGAGCAGCGATAAGAAAAGCCGCTATCAATCCATAAATAATCCATGATTCCATATTTTTTCTATGTACTAGTATAGATATTAAATGCCAAAGAAAATGAGAACAAAAAGAAGAACGAAAAGAAGAACAAGGAAGAGAACAAAACGGAGAACAAGGAAGAGAGATCATCATCAAATGAAGGGTGGGGCATTTTGTTTACCCTGCAGTATTCCTCCATTAATAACAGGAGCGAGTAGTTTGGGTTTATTGGGAGCCGGAACAAAGATAATCAGTAGTCGTATCTCAAAGGGAACAAAAACCAAGGGCGGTAAGTCTGCAATGGACAAAGAAAATTTAGAATATATTGAAGATAAACCGGGAAAGAAGAAGAAGAAAATTAGTTTTAAAATTAAAAGGAACAAGAACACGGTTACAGTGAATGTCGATGGAAAGAAGACAGTAAAGAAATGTAAAACAGTTAAAGCTGCAATAGAATATTACAAAAAACGATTGAAGAAATGTATTCAAAAGGGTTTTACGAAATGTTAATTTAAACGTGCGTTTAAATAATTTAAAGATTTTTTCAACTGAACCATATAAAATGTTTAATGACAAACTATTATTAGATTCATTGTATAAATATTATGAAAAAGATTATGCAAAAAGGAAATTAATCTCGGTATTGAAAAATGATAAGAATATATCCTTACGATCAATTGATTGGTTTATTACTAATTATTCAAAAAAGAACAATATATTTTATTTAATTTATGAAAATAAAGATGGTGAACCAACATTTGAAGAAAAAAACAATATCTATACGACAAACTTAAATGTTTACCATTCATACAAAGCACAGTTAAAAGCTTATTCTAAAAAGAGATTTGATCCATTTTGCAGAAGGGATCGTGTTAGTTATGAATATGGTGAGAATGATACAGACATCTTAGAAACAACAATTGGTCAATTAAATTTTTTCAAGTGGGCGATCAATAATTTAGTCATTGATTATATTATGAATCATAAAAAGGAAATAGAAGATGATATGAATTTATGTTTAAAGGCATCGAAAAAGAACTCTAAAAAAAACGGGACAAGAAAAAGAAGGCAAGAATTATCATTATCAGCTACAAGAGGTTTAAACTTAAGCAAAGTCCCGATACAATTAGAGTTCAATTAAATATATTTAAAAATAATAATCTATAATTAAGTAAATTAAAGGATGCAGATATTTGTGAAAACTCTAACAGGGAAAACGATAACTTTGGAGGTTGAAGGTTCCGATTCAATTGAAAATATTAAGGCGAAGATTCAAGATAAGGAAGGTATTCCTCCTGATCAACAGAGATTAATTTTTGCAGGAAAACAGTTGGAGGATGGGAGGACTTTGGCGGATTATAATATTCAGAAGGAATCTACATTACATTTAGTATTGAGACTAAGAGGTGGGACAAAGGGTGATTATCAGAGAGTTGTTAAAAAGACGCGGAAGACAACCGATGAATGGATACTTCGGACGCAAAAAAAAGTAATTTCACAAAAAGATTCAAACAAATGCAAAATGTTACTATGGAAACCAAACAATCAATCAGAAACAGTTACAGTTAATTACACAGATTATCAATAATTTTATTTAAGCAGCACGCTTAGCCTTTCTCACCTTCTTTGGTGCAGCCTTCTTAACAACCTCTTCTTCTTCCTCATCCGTTTTTTCATCATCATCAGATTGAACGAAGTTCTCTTCAATCTTTGATACATCTTCTTCATTGTCGGAATCATCCAGAAATGCGTAATCTTCAAAACCTGGAGCAGGCGTTACTCTCATTTGAACAGCCTTCCATGTGCAACCAAACTTCCCTCCGACAATCCAAATACCATTGCATTGAAGGAGCATCTTAACCTTCGTCTTCTTATTCAGTAGACTTTCAATGGGTCGATAATCATCTCCTTCAGGATCATTGATATTCAGGACTGGATTACCCTCAGCACTACCATCGAAGCACTTGCAAAGGACTTCACCATCCCTCTTAATAACCTTGAAAGTAAAGGATGGTGGGAACTTACCATTGGGTTCACCCGTTTCTTGATCCTTTGATACCTTAATCATCTCATTGTAAATCTCATCCATTACATCATCTGAGATATTCTTCTTCTTAAACCATGCCAGAGAGTTCTTCTTAGCAGCTTCCTTAAGAACTTCATCCATTTGAACCATCATATCATGGAATGCCTTTGTAGATGATCCTTCCTTATCAAAATCCTTAAGAGAAACACGCACAGAAAACTTACCACTATTTTCACGCTTTTGGTCTTCAAAAATCCTTCCTGAATCGAATAGGATTTCTAGTTCAGGAGATTGAAGATGAATAATTGACTTATTGAAGTTAACATATACAGCCTTGGCATGATCGCCCAGACTCCTCAGTTCTCCAAAATCAAGCTTGGAAACATCAATGCTAGATGGCTTAAGAGGCTTAGCAGACATCTTTTGACTTTTTTGACTTTTTTGACTTTTTTGACTTTTTTGACTTTTTTGACTTTTTTGACTCTTTTGACTCTTTTGACTCTTTTTTAAACTTTTTACTTTTCACTCTATCTCTACTACTCAATTAATGGTAGAAAATATTGAATATCAATTATCAAATTTTCAAGGTTTTTTTTGCGTCAAGGAATGAATTCATAATTTAGATTTCTATTTAAATATTTTTCAATAGAAATATTAAAGAATGGATCAATGTATCTTTTCAGGCGAAATTACAAAATGCAAAGGGAAATGTAAATATGGAGGATATTGTTACAAACATCGGCGGAATCATTTGGTTAAAGATAATAATTTAGTAAATATTCACTTATTTACCGGATTAAGTAAAGATTATTTAAAAGCAGATTTATTATATTTTTCAAAACATGTTCTTCAAAAGAATCATTCCAAAGTAGATAAGCAAACATTAATGAATGATATTCAAGAGTTTATTAATCGATATCGTGATTATGAAACAAAAATCGACTCAATTATAAAGATTCAATCTTTCATTCGGAGATTTTTAGTTAATCGGAGAGGAAATCGATTATTATGCAATAATGAAGAAGATTTTTATACGTATGAATTATTATCAGATATTGATCCTATTTATTTTTATACATACAAAGATACAAAGGATATCATTTGGGGTTTTGATATTCGATCATTTCATAAATTGATAGAGTTAAATTATCCAAATCCATATACAACCGAAGAAATCCCTCAATATATAATTGATGATGTAAAGAAAAAAATTAATGAGTTGCAACAGGAGAATAAATATGAAGATTTAATTGATACAATACAACGCGATCGAAAAGAATGTATTAAACAAAAAACAGTAGATATATTTTCATTAATTGAGCAGCATGGATATACATGTCAAATAGACTGGCTGTTGTCTTTAGGGATTCGTCGATTAAAGGAATTATACAAACAATTGGAAGATATTTGGAATTATCGTTCTCAATTATCAGAAGAGGCCAAAAGAAATATATGTCCACCCGATGGAAGAGTATTCACAACACCAATCATAGAAGTTATGAATTATAATTCAAAGGAAGATCTTCAAGAATTAATATTACACGATATTTCTAAATTCACGAATTGTGAAGTTGATGCAGACCGTAGATTAGGATATATGTATTTCATAATAGGATTAGGACAAGTTTCAAAAGATTGTTACATTGCTCATTCAAATTGGTTGGCATTTATTAATTAATATACTCTCAAACGTGCTACAAATTTGATAAACTATTTAAAAAGATATTCCACTAGTAGAATATAGTAGAAAGCGCGGTTGATTGATAAATAAAAAAACTAATTAAGAGTATAAATAATGCCTGTTTCCAAGAACTCCAAGAAGTCTGCAAAGAAGGTTAAGACTGTTGTTGAGCCGAAGGTTGAGCCGAAGGTTGAGCCGAAGGTTGAGGATATTCCTGTAGAGAATGAAGTTTCCGACACTCCTTATGCGGAGGAGTTTCTCACAGTAGCGAGTGAGCTCGATGAGGTTCTGAACACTGTTCGCAGCCTCAAGGTTCGCCTCCAGAAGCTTGAGAAGCTTGTCCATCGCGAGCACAAGGCTAACATGAAGAAGATCCGCGGCAAGCGTCGCCGTGTCCAGGATCCAGCGAATCCTTCTGGTTTCGCCAAGCCCGGTCCTGTCTCCGATGAGCTCCGCAAGTTCCTCGGTCTAAGCAAGGATGATCTAATTGCTCGCACAGCAGTAACCAAGCGGATCAATGATTATTGCAAGGAGCACAATCTTCAGAATGAAGCTGACAAGCGAAAGATCCATCCGAATGCAGCTCTCAAGAAGCTCCTCAAGATGGGCCCTAAGGATGAGCTTACCTTCTTCAACCTTCAGACCTACATGAAGGTTCACTTCCCTAACAAGGAGGGTGTGTATCCCACTGCATAAATATTTATAATTCCTGTTTTATAATTCCTGTTTTACCATTCTCATTGTTGTGTAGTTAGAATCCTTTGTATTAATTTTTTTTTCCCTAAGCTTTTGTAGATGAATCATGAATTGATCTACAAGATTTTGATCGAGGACATAGAAGATTGAATCATTGTTTTGAAAACATAAATGTAAGAATTGATTTAATTGTTGCATTAATTCAGCTGTGATTATGTAATAGGCAGTAACATTTGTATCTTTATCTAAATTATTATTTTGTGATAATTGTATAACTTTATTCGCTTGATAGAGTGAAAAATCTTTTTCTATAGCTAAGGCGGTTTGAAAGGCTGGAAAGGATTGTTTGGACAAATAATAACAATAGAGAATCCGAGCCCATATTTCTGTATAAGATTCATTATGATTAATCGATGAAGAACATAAGTTATATTTATTTTGATAATGAGTTAATAATTCATCTGATAATTGTAAATTTGAAAATCCCAAATGATGAATGCATTCGTGTAATAAGACTTTAAAACATTCTTCCAATCTCCAGACATAGACTTGACCTCCACCACACGCTCCGGAATTAACATTCGATTTACCGATTCTATATTGATTCTTTCGAATACATTTTTTATGATTTAAGGGGACAAAATGGACAGTTAAAGGATGATTCTCTTTTGCGAAGGATAGAATAAATGATATGCATTGCATCAAATAATTCATTTTATCTTCAGGATATTCTTCTTCCATGGAATAAACATTTAAAGCACATCGAACATCGCTGTTGCCATAAACTGTCCATGTAAATTGAGTGACATTTGTGTGTTTTTTGGCTTCTTCGTAGATACTATCGGCGATGAAATAATTATAAGGAAATAGACCGTTTTTTTTATGAAGTTTCTTGGGGACAGATACATTATTTTTATGATTATAAAGATAATCAAACAATAATTTTTCCATATAATATAATTAATAATTTAATTATGAAATAATATAATTAATAATTTAATTATGAAATAATATAATTAATAATTTAATTATGAAATAATTGATAAATTGCTTCTTTTTTCTCTTCTAAATTGTGAATCGTTAAATTAAGATTGAGATGAATAATTAAATCATCTCTACTATTTTTCGAAGGATTATGCAAACCATAATTGTTTACAATTGTTTTATTCTTACTAACAGTTATCTGTGTCAAATCAGGTAAATCTATTGTATAGTTCTCCATAAAATAATATTCATATAAATTAATGGGATGATTGATTATAAGATCAAAACCATCGAGAACTGTATTCGATTCACAAACAGTTTCTATAATTATCTTGATTTTACTGTTGAAATGATTCATTAAATGAATTGTATAATCGCTGTGAGTAATGAATAAATAATATATTTGATATTTATCAATGATAATAATTTGTTTAAAAATATTCTGATAAACATCATTCAGATTACGTTTTAGTTGGATCTCAAAATCTGATTCTAAAAAAGAAATAATAATTCTTTTCGGATTCTGAACAAGTTGATCGTTTCTATTTTTTTGGTAGTGAAATATTTTTTTTTTGATATGTTGGGGTAAAGATTGATACAATAATTTAAGTAATTTAACTTCTGTTGATTTCATAATTTTTAAATAATACGTATGCAATAATTCAAGTTCTGCTTCAGTAAATTGAAAAGTAAAGGGTTCAATTTGAAACATAATTTGCAAATCATAAAGATATCTTTTTTTTGGATTTGAAAGGGTCGAATAAGCTTCCGATAAATATTTAAATCTCTCTGAATGAATTGTATCTCCGTTATTTTTATCAGGGTGATATTTTTTAGCCAATTGATAATATTTCTTTTTTATTTCGGATGTTGTCGCATTCGTTTCGATTTCTAAGATTTGATAATAATTCATAAATATTTATGACATTAATTTTTTATATTATGTAAAAAAAAAATATTTGTTAGTGTATAAAATGGATAAAGTTGGCTCTCTAATTACTTCACAAAAATCGAATATTCAAACTGTTCTCATTTTCATGATTGTTGTCAAGCACCTACCACTTGACACGTTCCCCGCTTTAAGATCAATGGTATCTCCAGTTCTAACACCCCTGCATCAATTATTCCAAAATGTTTGGGTTAAATTACTATTGTTTATTGTTCTACTCTGGACCTGCTGTGTTAAGAAAGACATGAATACTTTTGTCCTAATGGCGATTTTCTTTAATACTTACTATTAAGTTGATATTTATGAATAAAGATTCAAAATGAATTAATTTTTTATATGATTTTAACAGATTGTATTCTGATTCAGAAAAAAGATGAATCAGATTATATTTCATTTGATATGTATATCTAGGATTAGCAAGTAAAGACGATAATAAATCTCTCAAAAAATATGATTGATTTAAATTATATTTCAGGATCTGATATGAAATACTTCTTAGATCGCTTATATTTGTTTCATTTAATGTTTGTTGATTCAATATAATGTTCAATTTTTTGATTATTATTTCATAAATAGTTTGATAACCATGATCTATAGCTCGATAACAACGAATTATTGCATCATTTTCTACCGTTGAATGAGAATTATACAATAAATCATAAATACGAGTCTTTTGTTTGGGTTGAATCGTGCGAACTAATTTTATTTTTTCTTTGTGAGAAATATCAGGGATACGTATACAAAGACATCTACTTTGCAGAGGTTGAATTATGCTGTTAAAGGTATTTGTAAACAATATAAATAGAGTTGTTTTTCTATATTTCTCTATCATAACTCGGAGACTATTTTGAATATGTTTTTTAATATTTTGAAAATCTTTCAAAAGGAAAATCCTGTAAGGAGAGTCTATATAATAATTTTTTGAAACAATGCAATCCTCAAAAAAATCATTAAACTCATTAATATTATTATTTTTAATTTGATTCATATTAATTTCATAATGGATATGACTGAAATAAACCTCAAAATTATTACATGTTTTACAAGATAGATTTGAAATATTAAATCTATCATTCAATATAGTTTTGAATTGTGGATATATATCGCCTATTCCATAGAATAATAAATTTGGGCAATTCTCAGAAGATAAACATTTACGAATTAAATCTTCGGGAACCATGTTTAATTAATGAAATTAAAACTTAAATATAAATAATGAGCTATTTAATTATTCAAGATGTAAAAGAAATCAATATTCCGAATATCTATTTAATTCATGAAGATAGAATTGTTAAAATCAAATATAAACTAGATAAAAATATATATACGATTGGTTTATCTTTTAAAATCGGATGGACTCTTCTTAAAAAGAAAAACAATGCATATCTTATTCAGATACAAAATAAACAATCTTTATCTAGAATCCGTGAAATAGATACATATCTAAAGAAAAACATCAATGATTTCCCAACAATCATTGATGGAGATAATATAATACTTCAATCGAATGCTGTAATTGATGATATTTATAGTAAAAATAAAGGTAAATCAATCAATATTTCTTTATTCATAAAATATATAAAAAAAGATGATATTAATTATCCTATAATACATATTGTAAATGAATGATGGAGATCTATTTCGATGAATGGCTAATCCATATTTTTTAAAAAAAGAAAAATATATCTAAAATAGTAATAATGTCAGACATAATTAATATACTTTCAAATAAAATAATTGCTCCACAAGGATATCATGATTTTGCAGATAAAAGAACATTTTTAGGAATACCCAACTTTCTAGACATCTTAAGTAATATCGCCATTTTGTTACCAGCCCTGTATTTATTACAAACCAGGAAAAGAAAATCATTGAAATCTAATTTATTAATACTTCACCTTGTATCATTGGCGATTACTAGTAGTTATTACCATATACATCCTTCAGATAAGACCGTTTTATTGGATATTATGTCCATAGCCACAGGATCGATAATCGTTCTTTTAATTATTATAAACACAAGCACAGAGTATAGTTTATTATTGTATAGTTTTGCAATATTCAGTATCATATATTGGAAATATACGAAAGATTTACGATTCTATTTATTGATTTATATAGGAGTCCCATTGTATATCGTATTCAAATATTATAAGAAGAAAAACCTTCGAGTATATTTATTGATTATGATACTCAGCAATATTTTGATGTGGTTAACAGAGTTTAATGATCATTATGTTTATGATTTAACAAATAATTTAGTAAGTGGTCATACGTTAAAACATATATTTGCAGGTATTGGAATCTTTTTTGTAATTAAGATATTAACAATAGAGAATAAACTTTAATTGTAAAATATATAAAAAAAGATGATATTAATTATCCTATAATACATATTGTAAATGAATGATGGAGATCTTTTTCGATTAATGGCTAATCCATATTTTTTAAAAA
>MDTG01335997.1_pt1 | contig 23179 bp, 18 predicted proteins | sample 811421 | NCBI WGS metagenome assembly MDTG01 (sample SAMN05326645, study PRJNA326480) | marine metagenome | isolation source: seawater | place: Pacific Ocean: South East | collected 2011
ACAGTTCTCTGAAAATGGGAAGTAGTAGTAGTAGTAGTAGTAGTAGTAGTAGTGATAGTAGCAACAGCAGCAGCAGCAGCAGCAGCAGCAGCAGCAGCAGCAGCAACAACAACAAGAACTACAACAGATTACTCGATCCAATGTGTCCAGCGCTCGGAACGAGAGTAGAACCGACGTTGGACACGGCGTTAGATTTTTGGCGACGTCTCGAAACGCTTCTCACCGGGGAGAAGAAAACATTCCCGGCGGAGTTTGATAACAATGCCGTCGTTTCCGGCGTCCGAGCGTTGGTCTCCGCGAACAAGCGTTCCGAGGCGGAACGGTTTTTATCGAAAACCAGTCCAAAGTTACTCTCGGCGTCCTGTTTCAACGTTTTGATAGAATCGTTTGGAGAAGAAAAGAACGTCAAAGGTATCGAATCGACATTGAAAATGATGCGAGGATTTAACGTCCCGGAAAATGAAGCCACGTTTGGCGCTTTAGTCACCGCGTTCGCCAAGTGTAATCGACTCGATCGAGCCGAAGAGTTTCTCGAACTTGCTGGAAAGAAGAAGTACGCCACTGCGAGGTCGAAACCGGGAGTACGCGCGTACACATCGTATATTCAGCGTTTGTGTCTAGCGAGACGCGTCGACGAGGCGAGGAAAGTGTTATTCGAGGGCATGCTCAGAAGAGACAAAATTGGCGTAAAACCTAACGTGCACACGTTTACAGCGTTTATTGACGGTCTCAACTACAGCGAATTTAAAACGCCAGGAAGTTTAAGAGAAGAAAAGAAGATCATCGCGGAGATGTTTGAAGTATTAGACGTGATGCAGGCAGTACGCGTGAAACCGACGACAGCGACGTTTAACGCCATTCTCAAACGCGTCTCCATCTTGTTTTCTTCTAATTCATCCTTCAAGAGTAAACGAGTGTACGAATACGCCAGAGTGGTCATCGACGAGGTCTTTCAGAAGATGAAAGAGGCAGAATGTATACCAAATCTCATCACGTACAACACGTTAATAGCTGCCTCGGTAGCCTCGGATCGACCGAATGATGCATACGAATGGCTTTCGCGATTGGCGGAATCTGGTTTGAAACCAGATCAGTACACGTACGCAACATTGTTAAAGTTCTTCGCCTTGCGACGAGACGCGAGCGGGACGAAATGGGTCTTGGCAGAAATCGATCGTTTACGCGTGCGCGTAGACGTGCGAGTGTACAACGCGGCGTTTAACGCCTTAGCAAAGAGCGGAGAGATTGACGAGACCGTTGAAATGATTAAAGATTTGGAAAGCACGACTGGCGTTTCGCCAGACGCGGCGAGCTATCTGGTCATCATTGACGCCTACGCCGCGGATTCGAAAATCGAAGATGTGGTGAAAGTGTATGAAACGTTTTGTAGAGGTGGGAGCGAGGAAAGCGTTGCGAAAACGGATGCGCGTATGAGATCGCGCATGGTGAAGTTACTTTGTGATTCTAAGAATACCAATTCGACGTCGATTAAGGACGTGGACGTTTGGATAGAGCGCATCATCGAAGAAGATTCGGTTTCGGAAGATGAGAGAAATCGACTTCGTCAAGCTGCGGAGCAATATTTAACAACCGCAAGCAATAAACAAAAGAAATCGGCGACACCTTCTCACCAGCAACAAGAAAAAGCCCCTCGCGTTGTCATTCGCGAAGCAGTTCTACTTCCAAGAGACGCGAAGGCCGATTCCCGAAACGAGGGCATGTACACCATGTACTCTATGGAAAAAGAAGACGACAGTGATGAAGTCAAACTCACGAAAACAAACGTGCCGTGTGATACGGATCAAGCGTTCAAATGGGACCGAGGCGTGGAGATGTGGAAGTTTTGGTTGGGTATACCAAACCGATACTATCGAGACACGGATTCACCTTTTTCCGACGAAGACGAAGAGAATCCTTTACCAGGGAACGGGCCTGTCAAGGTTTAACTAAAACTCGTCTGAACACGTGTACCACGCAATATTTGTAGTATTTGTCATGTTATAGCGCGTATCTGCTACTACTTCTACAACGTGTTCGAACCGTAGTTGAAACCGCGAGTTCCGACGAGCAACGACGCGGTGCCGCTTCGGTTCGCTACTCGAATCCTTTGTGTCCTCTCGTTTTCTTTCTCTTCTGCATCTTCCTCTGCATCTTCTACATCTTCCTCTTCCTCTCTCTGTATCGTCGCTTCTTCCAACAACCCTATCGCGTGTTCCATAACTCTCTCGAAGATCTCCTCGTTCATTCCTTCGTGTTCTAAAACCATCCCCATCCTACTTCTTCGCATCGCTTTCTTCTCCTCTTCTTCCTCTCTGGCTCGTCGTTCGCGCGCCAATTCTTCTATCTCCTGCTGTCCTTGGCTTTGCCGCATCGCCGCTCTCTCGCGGTCGAGTTCCTCGTCGTCGCGTTGGATCTGACGAGCGCTCACATCATCGTTTCCTCTCTCTCCTGGTCCAATGAGTAACCTCTCCTCACTTCCATTCTTCGCTTTCTGTACCTTCTTCTCTCGCAGACTCTTCCTACACGTCGGACACCTGCGACTGCGTCGCAACCAACGCCGTATGCACGCCTCGTGATAGATGTGTTTGCAGGGCATTTCCACCGCGTAATGCGCGCCTTCCTCCTCCTCTTCGTCTTCGTCTTTCTTCGTCGTCGTCTTCTTCTTCTCGACGAAACACGCCAGACATATCGCGCACCGGAGCGTCTTCTCGTCCTCTTTCTCGATTGCCTTCCGTCGCAGTCTCGACAAGTCGTCGCCGCTCGCTTTTCCATCAAAGTAATACCTTCCGTCAAAGCCGAAATCGTCAAAGCTTCTCCTCCCCGACGCGTGGGGGGAGTCATCTTCTCCGAAATCGTCGTCATCTCTTTCGTCGAGATTCCACGTGCGCAACCACGCCTCGTAGCTCATGCGTTGCGTGCTGATTAACTCCATCGTCGTCAAAGTCGTCGTCAAAGAGCGGTTGTTGTTGTTGTTGTTGTTGTTGTTGTTGTTTGACCTTCTTTATGCGCCATTAGCTACTACGTCCAAAGGAAAGGTAACACCCAAAAACACATTCTCTTCCTCCTTTCTTTAAAAAGAGAGGGGGTCTTTGTTTAGGGTTTTAAAATATATAAACCCTAATTGTGAAGGCGAAAAGAGGGGGGACCTCTTTGTCGTGTAATAATAACGAACTTTTTTTTCTTTTGGATAGAGAAGAAGAGTGAACACCACCAACAATAATAACAACAACACTTTAGTAGTAGTAGTACGCCTAGCGAAAGAAGACGCGCTTTGAAAGACGAGGATGGAGACGCTCGACGACGACGAGGAGGACGACGACGAGGACGCGTTTGGGGGTGGTGGGTCGTCGCACCTGATGCGCTTCGCGGCCTGCAACAGACTCGTGGTTTTGGAGAAGATCGTCCCGCTCTTGGGCGAGCGGACGTCGAGATACCTCGACGGGGAAGAAGTCGTGCACTTCAACGCGTCAAATTTCGCGGCGTGCTCGAAGGCGTGTCGTCGACTGGTCGTGGATGGGAAGAGGAGGCGGTTGATGCGCGCGGAGGTGAAAGGCATCGCGGATGCGGAGTATTTACGGATAGCGATCGAACAGAGAGGTTTGCCGTTGGAAGCGGAGACGTTTTTTCAAATCGTCGCCGGTTTTACCCCGCAGTGCGCTCGCAACACAAGTGCGATGGAAGTGCTGAGAGTATTACGGGAGGAATATCGGTGCCCTTTCGACGATTGGTCGACGCAAGCAGCGGCGTCGGACCAAAGTAAGTTGTCTCTTTTACGGTGGCTGGTGACGATGGGATGTCCAGTAAAGAAAGATGCGATGATTGTGGCATCGAGGCACAAATCTATCGAAGCCGTATCGTTTTTGTTGAAAACAGAAGGCGGTAAAGATTTGTTGGACGAAAGATGCACGGAAAATGCTGCATACATGGGAAATTTGGAAATGCTCGTGTATCTGAAATCCGTCGGCTGCCCGTGGTCTGAACAGACGTCGTTTCGGGCGGCGTATAAAGGACATTCGGATGTTTTTTGGTGGTTGCATAGGAACGACTGTCCAATTGATTACGTGGAATGTAGACGGATTGCGAAGCAGTTTGGGTATTTGGATATCGTGGAAGGGTTGGATAATTACGCCACGGAGTTTATGGAAAAGTATTTAGCTATCGGGACGGCGACGGGTTCGAGAATAGCGCGCGTCTTAGCCAAGGCTAGGTCGATCGAGCGTGCGACTGAATTACCCGCAGAAGAACGAATTATTTATCATCTCACGATGATTAAAGTAATAAAAGGTCATCACGAATTGAGGAAATCAATCACTTAGGAGGTTGTGCGCGTGTGCGTGCGTGTGTGTATCAATAATTTATTGTATCATTATTATTTAAACGCCTCCGCATTGCCAGATGCTTTCATGTACCGTCGCTTTTTAATCGCGTACAAAGTTACAATACCAAACAACGTCACCGCAGTCCCGGCCACGTACCGCCACCCCATTGGTTTCGGGTACAAAATCAAACTCAACGCAATCGAAAGCATCTTTCTTAACGCTTTGATGATTTCCGTATTCGTCGCTCCGTATTGTCGAATGGAAAGCAAAATGAACGACACGCTCATGTACCCAAAACTCACCGCAATCATCGCTTGGAAACAAACCTCGTGATGCGTACTCATGTACCCCATTATCGGCCAAATCTCGCCATTCAAAGTCATTCCAATCACAGTCATTAAAAGTCCGAAAATATTCGCGTGCATAACAACCTCTGCGTGCGACGCCGGCAAACTAACATTAAACAACCTCTTCTCTTCGAAATTCCCAGCCGCGGCTTCAATGAACAGCGCGCAAACTATCATCACCACCCCTTTCGGTTGGAATTGAGGCAAACTCGCCTTATCTCCTAACGCGAACAAACACACCCCGCAAACTAATGTCATCGCCGCGAAATAATCTTTCTTCTCGTACCGCCTTCCTTGCATGAACGCCCCCATAACCATCGTCGGTATCACTTTCGAACATTTCGCAACAATCCTCGTCGTGTAATTAATGTACGATAAACTAAAATTGGTCAAATACATGCCTCCACTCGTCATGGTCGCTAAAATCACGTAATCCTTAAGCTTCGCACGTCTTCTAAAAATATTAAAACCGCTACTCTTCCCGCTACTACTGCTATTGTTGGTACTGTTATGTTCATCTATCAACGCGTTGAATCCTTTACTCGCGTTACTATTCCCTACCCTGCCGCCGTTATCTCTAAATTCATCGTTTGTGAACCGCTCTAAAAACCCCAGCAAAGCGTACGTAAAACTCGTCACCAGAGTGACGACGCCGCCGAAGCGAAACCCGTTCGCTTCTTTCGAGTGGTGTCTAAACACGCCTTCTTGTACGGTCGTAAATCCAAGGTACGCGACCAACGCTCCAGTCGTTAAAAACCAAAACATGAATTTTTCGGAGAAGAGAAGTTTCACGCCCCAAAGTTTAATCGGATCTTTCTCTTTCGAAGGTTGAGGCGACAGCGGGAGGTTCGAGAAGGTCTCGGCTCGTTTCATCTGCCGTCGCGTCGTTTGGAATTCGCCGTCGTTTTCGTCGTCGTCGTCGTCGTCGTCGTCATTTTCGTCGCCACCGCCGCGAGGATGTTGTTGTCGTTGTTGTTGTTGTTGTTGATGATGATGATGTGATTTTTTTGTGTTAAAGGTCTCGCTCTCTTTTCCCGCCACAGAAGAAAGCGTCGTCAGGGACGCCTCGATGTCGGACATCTCTCCGTTATTACGCCGGTTGGATCCCTCGCCGAAGCCGTCGAAAAGACCCATATCATCGATGTCCTCTCTTTCTCTCTCTCTCTCGTCTCGCCGCCTCTCTGGGTAATAGGTATATGGGAGGGGCCTTTGAAAGAGAAAACGGAAGAGAATTTGAGATGCCATTTTTTTTTTCTTCAAACGTATTTGTTTAGGGTTTTAAAACAAAAAAAAACGCTTGCTTCCCTTTTTTTCTCCGAAACGCTTCTTTTTTATTTCTTTCTTTCAGTCGGGATTTTCTATTGAACTTTCTACGTTCTTTGACCAACGATTAAAGAAGAAGAAGAAGAACAGAGATGACGGAAGTGCAGCCGTGGTACGAGCGCGTGCAAGGCCCGTTCCCGTTGAAATACGGGTGCGTCGGCGTGAAAGAAGACGGCGGCGGGTCGATGCGCGGGAGAGGGACGGTCGGGCCGATGAAAATTCACCGAGCGGTGTTTCGACGCGACGAGACATTGATCAGAGAATTGATCGAAAAAGAAAAGATGGACGTGAACGAAGTCGAAGCGGCAGGGAACACGCCGCTGTTTAACGCGGCGTACGATAATTGGGTCGAAGGTATCGATTTGTTGGTGTCACTTGGGGCGAAAGTGAACGCGTCGAACAATGCGGGGGATACGCCGTATCGTTGGGCGGAGAATATGCACAACGAGGAAGCGATGGAGGCTTTGAAGAAACACGGCGCGGATCCGGAGTACGAGGGACAGATTATCGTGCCCGAGCACATTCCGAAGATAAGAGATTTTTATGAGACGGAAAATGGGAAGAACCATCCGAAACCGAGCGAGGAATACTTGGCGTTTAAAAGAGAGGAGGATCGGTTGTTGAAGGTCGAAGCCGAAAATACGATGCAACCGTAAAGAACTTTGCGAGAAGAAAAAAAGCGCGCGAGTGAAAGAGAAGATAAGCGATAATATGCAGACGCTTTTACACTCACTCACTCATTCACTCTGTCACACACAGAGTGATAGGACGATCAAGCGCATTTAACAATAAAAATAAGTAAACTCGCAACATATTAATTTTAAACGACAACAGGCGTCGACGTGTTCACATTCCGTTTGTTCTTCAACTCGTCGACGACCGAACGCACGATACCTTCCACTCTCGGTTTCCATAACCTCGCTCGCGCGTTTACGAACCAATCCGTCACTTGCGTTTGTGTCAGCCCGGTTTTCTTGGCTAACATTCTCTTCTCCGCTTTTGTCGGTATCGGTCGCTTTCTGGTTTCTGTCGGATAAAAATTTTCATACAGCCACTCAGAGAGAATTTTTTTGACGAGTTTCCCATGTCGTTTCGATTTTTCTTCGTCGTTTTCATTTTCGTTTGCGTTGAAACGGCACGCGTCTCCGTCACTCGGGAGATGTGTCTTATCGCGCGTGGGCGTGTTCACTAACTTTTTATCGTTCTCTTGGTCGTCGTCGTCGTCATCGCGGGTCTGTTCCAATGCGCACATCGCCTTTGCGCAAAACTTTTCGAACGCCACGAGAGCAACTTTCCTGGAATGTTTAAACTTATCTTTGATGACTCTCAATACGCGTCCATCTGGGACAGACAAAGTCATTTTCATCGCTTTCTTAGCGCGATTTAATTGTCGAGTTTCGATGTTGTCCAAATCTCGCAAACTCGCGCAGATGTTATCGGAGACGATGTTGATTTTCTTGTCGAAAGATTTGATGCCATTCAATGATCTGGACATGCAAACGCTTTTTTGCAATTCTCGAATGCGATCGATGGCGAACGAAAGATTATCCCACGGATGTGGTTGCATCGAAGAGGACGACTTTTTGGGAGTTCGCGTAGGAGAGGTTGGTATCTCATTCGTTTTCTTTTCGGCGGCGAGAAATCCGGCGCGCTCAAGCTCGAAAAGTAAGACCTCTCTCGCGCGACCGCGAACACTTTCTGCAAACTTGTTAACGATGACGTTCTTCCCTCCGTCAACACACATCGTCGCATGCGCGATATCAAACCCTTTCTCTTCAGCGGCATCTTCAGCTATAGGAGCATCCAAGAAAAACAAGGCCTTCGCGTCTTCGTCTTCCTTCGCGAGCGTTTCCAATCGATCCAAGAACAGCCTGGATGATTCGTTTTCATCGGAAGAAACGTCCGATGCCAAGCCTGGCGAAGAAGAATGGGACGGTTTTTTCACGCGCTCCATTTTATTCATAAGCACGTCCTCGGTCACGTTCCAAAACTTTTCCACGCTTTCGTCCGCGCAGTCGAACAGCAACGCATGCACTCCTTCCTCCCCGTCGTCTTCGTCCTGTTCGCGTTTCTTCTTCCTTTTGTGTTCCCCTTCGCTGCTCTTCCAAAGCGCATCGAGATTAAAATCTTCGCTCGCGTAGTCTCTCTGCACGTGCGCCTCGATCTCTTTCAGCGAAATATCGTCGACTTCAAAGAAAGAGTGCGCGGGCATGGCGGTAAAATCCATCGCCTCCTCCTCCTCGTTCTCCTAAAGCGCGTTATATAATACGAAAGCACAAAACGAGAGGTCAATCAATGTTTAACAAATTCAAATCGCGCGCGATTGAAAAAAAAAACAATAACAACAACAGAGCGCACCGCGACGGATGACATTTCTCTGTTCACGAACGCTTTCAGAGCGTCTCTCGTCGACGTCTCGTCCATCGAAAAACCAACCGGCTTTTGCGAGTTCCCGTCGTTTCGCTTTGAGTCGAGAGACAAATAATATACGCTCTCCTTTATTTGATGAGAATCGAGCACGTCTTTTTCTGTTGACTAAAAAACATGCGTTTTTTCGAAAAATAACAACGAAAAATGTATCGCAAAAAATTGCAAATTGGAAAAAAGGAAGACCCATTTTTGACGCGACGACGACACGAACGAGCGACTATAAGCGCGCGAAACCTCCCCCTCCCGACTTTTTTCGCGTCGCACCACCACACGAGAGCACGACGTTCCTTTGGTAGACGACGTTCCAGAAACACGAGCGAGAATCTTTTGTGTCGAACGAGACTACTACACGACTGTCGACAGTGGTATAAAGGAGCATGTTGAAACTCCACGCGTTCACTCACGTCACCGCGTTCGTCCTTCTCTGCTGGCTCCCGTTCGTCAAAGTGCACCACGATATCCACGGGAAGAAGAATGGTGGTGGTGGTAGTCTTGGGTCCGCGGGTATCATCAATCTCTCGCACGCGTGTTTGACGCTTTTCAACGCCATCAACGTGCTCGTGTGCCTGTGGGAGATGAGTTTGTTCGTGCACCAAAAAGAGGTGCAGAAAACGTACCGGAAACTGAAGAAACGGGTCGAATCGACGAAACGAGATTTACCGCGACCTCTGTGCTTGTTCGAGAGAGTGAGCGTGCGAGAGGCGCTGAGCTTGAAGCATTGGCACGTGATTTGGTCTACGTATGCTTTGTTGGACCCGAGCTACGTGCAAACGCAAAGTTGGGGATTTTGGGTAGACACCGGGAACGGGTTCGTGACGATTGTGCCCACGATGTTGATGACGGTCGGGGCGACGTACGATTTGAGTGAATACGGGATCTCGCCGTTAGTGTATGGTTTAATTGGCTTAATTTTTAACTATCAGATGATGTACGGGACCATTATTTACTTTTCGAATTTCGTGTATCAGCGGTATCACGAACGAGCGAGTTTTGGGAGTAAGATGGTGGTGTTGTTCTCGAACGTGATTTGGATCGTGTTTCCGCTGTGGTGGATGGTGGTGTGTTTTGGGATCGTGAAGAATGGTGGGAGTTTTCAAGGGTCCAGTTTGCGATGACGAAGCGTATAGATTTTAATTTTTTAGTACCTCATGTGGTGATAATACTAATCATAGCAAGCAGCGCAGACGTGCGCTTTCTAATGTATGTACAAATTTGCCGTGCTATACCTCTCTTCTAAATATCTATATACATACTATTCTGTTTTTACATGCCAAAGTCTGAGGACGTATCTATCAAAGCCGCTATTGCCGAGTACGTTCCGCTTCCGACGCATAGGAACCCAATACCGACGATGGCGTAATTCAACCATTTCTCCTTCGCGCCCAACTCGTCGCCGAACATTTTTAAATAACACGCGGTTGGAAAGATGAGGCTCACCGATAAAGTCAGCATGGCACCGACTAAACTCATGGCCACGCCGAAAAATGGAAGTCTCACGGCTAACCCGAGCGCAAACAAGCCTAAACCAGTTCGAGCAAGTCGCGCGGGGAGTAAATTTTCATCTTTCGAAGTGTCCAAATTGAACTTCTTCTCCACGCTTCGGGCGACCGGGTCCATCGTTAACGCGAATTTCGTGAGCGGATTGACTGTTATTAATCCTAAAGCAATCGTACTACTAATTCCAGTCTGCAAATCTAAAGTTACTTCGGACGACACTTGGTCGCCGAATAAGAAATATCCAGCGCATCCCAATAATAAACAGTTCGCCATGACGACGCCGTACGTCTTGTCGAGCATAGACTCGTACTCTTCCGGTTTATTCATGGACGTGTATATGGTAGGAAACACCGCGTGTCCAGCAAACACGAAAGACAACAAACCAAACGATAACGGGTAGGTGGAATAATGCACCAAAGCCGTGTGCGGAAACTCGTACCCGCTCGGATTCGTCCACGCTTGCACTAAATCCCAACCGACGACTCCAGTCAAACCGACTGAGGCGACAAATCCCAAAGCACCAATGAGAGACAACTTGGACAAATCAACCAACCACGTCGTTGGAATCATAATACCTGCGGATAATAACATCAATGTTTCTTTCGATTGCATCGTCGATTCGAACAACAACTTCAAATGGTCGCCTTCTAAAATGAAAAATAAACCGCACGTCCCGACCAATTCGGCGTACAACACCCAACTAATCAAACTTCTCCCAAACTCTCCAAACGCAGCCTCGCCGATATCTTCGTACGTCATCAACGCCCTCTTCGCTTTCTTTACAACCGTCACGCATCCGTCTTCGTTCACGTCCGAGTACGTGTTAAAGTTCGTTTGCATCGGTAACGACCCTCTCCTTTGACATCGAATCAACGTTTTCCCAGTGTAGTTCGTCGTCGCGCCTAACAGCAACAAGACCACAATGCCAGCCCACCCGCTTTCTCTTAGCGCGTACGGTACAGAAAGCGTCCCAACGCCTAATAAAATATTCACAGAATTCGCCAACGCTTGGTTCGTCGTCGAGTTCCCCACTGGATGGTACACGCCGTTGTTGATATCGTCTTTACTAAACTCTAATCTTTTCGCCGCGGTCAGTTGCTCGTGATCGAGTAAGATGACGTTCGCCTCGCACGTTTCCGTGCACGTGGAGAACGTGCTGCTGTCGCGTGTACTGAGCAGCTCGTTAGATTCTGCACGTGTTTCCTCATCATCGACGGCGACCGTGCCGCTCTCTTTGGACAGCGTCACCGATTTTGCCGGCACTCTCCCCGACGCGCCTCTTCTTCTCCTCCGCGCGGAAAATGCCTCCTCTCGAAAGGTCACCCCCACAAAAGATTGTGTCTCCCGAGAGAGGTCTTTTTTCCCCCCGGAGACGACGCGTCGAGTCTCGCGAGCCGTTCGTCGTCCTCGGTTGTGTCTCTTCCCTTCCCTTCGTCGCATATATGTTGTTGTTTCTCCCGATCCTCCTTCTCTTTTGGTTCCGGCGCGGCGTTTCGATGGCGTCGCGCCGTTAGACCTCATCAACGTCACCGTCTCATTAAAACCCATTTCTTTTTGTAACTAAAAATCGATTACGATTGATGCCGCCAAAACCACACGCTCTCTCGTGACTCCGCGTCGCCACGGGTGGCGTTCCAAAAAAGTCGACACCACCACGTCCTTTTCCTCCTTCTCTCTTTCGCAGGTGTAGGGCGCCTCCTCCTCGTCGAACCCGGGGAAAGCGCGGCGTTTCCACAAAGCTCTCCAATCTGAGATTCTTTGTGATGACTCTACGTACATAAGATGGTACGTGCTTCACAAAAGGCCTCTCGGTATCGCGTCTTTTTCCGAGGTCGACGAGAGTCGAACGTTTTCTTCTTCCAAACAGTTTTTGTTTTGGACAGGACCCAAAAACACAACGCTTCTTTGGACAAAAACGAAAAAGAGAGATTTTCCCATTGGTTTTTTAGGTGACACAACACACAGATGATGAGACGCAAAAATCGCAAAACTGTGTACCTATAAGCGCCCTTTCTTTTTTGACTCTCTTAGTATACGTTTTACGGACTCGTAAGTCCCAAGTTTCAGATCTCTCTGTGTCCACGCGTATGGACCCGCACAGTCGTAAGACTATAATATAAAGCCAAAAAAAACAAACAAAAACAAAAAAAATGAATACGAAATTGACGAAAATGTGCGGTCGAAACGACGTCTCGAAACGCTTTTTCGTCATCAAATCTTTCATCATCATCATCGTTATCTTCTCGGAAGAGGAAGAGTACGAAACCACCACCGACGAGAAGAAGAGGAGCACTTTTCGAAAACGATGATGATGACGACGACGACGCCGACCGCCGCGACAGCGTTTTCGTCTTTGAAGTCGTCGTTTTCGTCGACGCGAGGACGATGGAAGAAGAAGGTGGCCCTCCCTGCAATTATATCCGGGGCGAAGAAAAACGCCCCCCCGAAAACATTAGTGCCTCTGATGATGATGCGGCGACGAGGCCCGAACCCGACGCCCGCCGTGGCGAACGGCGCGTCCAAAACGACCAAGAATAACAAGACAACGACGACGACAAAAACCGACGACGAGGCGCCGAAAAATCTGGAACGCGTGCGCATTTCCACGCCGTGGGAAGAAGCGCAGGAAGTACTCCAGAGAGAGTTTGGAACCTCGGAGGAGGATTTGAAAAGATTCGGCGAGGTGTCGAAAGACGAGCTGGAAAACGCGTACGAGATGATGCAACTTTGCAGAGACTTTGAAAACGAATGCAACCAGTCGTACATGGGAGGGAAAATTCGCGGATTCATGCACTTAGACAACGGGCAAGAATCGATCCCAGCGCTGTTGGCAAACTCTATTCGCAAGTCGGATTTGAAGCATTCGTACTACAGAGATCACTGTCACGCGATTGCGTGCGGCGTGGACTCAGGGAAAGTTATGGCAGAGTTATACGGGAGAGACGGCGGGACGTGCCGAGGCACCGGAGGAAGCATGCACATTTACGACGTGGAGAATAACTTCCAAGGTGGTTGGGCGTTGGTTTCTGAGCAGTTGCCGTACGCGGTTGGGGCGGCGCGATCGATCGTCTTGGATAAGTTTTTAGGCAAAGAAGGTATGGAGGACGAACGCATCGCGGTTGTGTTCGTCGGCGAAGGCGGCGCGCAAAACGGGAGAATGGCAGAATGCTTAAACGCTGCTGCGAAGGAAAATTTGCCGATTTTGTTCTTGGTTATCGATAACGGGAGAGCGATTAACACGTTCACGAAAGATGTCGCGCAAAACCAGTCGGTGTTTGAACAAGGAAAGCACTACGGCGTTCCGGGCGTGTTGGTCGACGGCCAAGACGTGACGGACGTCTTAAAGGTTGGTAAAGCGGCAATTAACCACGTGAGAACGAAAGGCCCGGCGATTTTACAAGTGCACACGTTTCGATTCAACGGCCACTCGCCGGCGGATCCGGAACACGAGAGAAACCGTAAGGACGAGAAGAGGTGGGCGAGAAAAGCGTGCGATCCGATTAAAATTTTCGAAGAGTCTGAACACGCGCAAGGTTTAGATTTGAAAGCGTTGACGAAGAAAGCGAAGGACGAAGTGAAGAGAGCGTTGGAATTTGCGGACGCGTCTCCGCCACCGCCACCGAGTTTAGCGGCGGAGTTGGAGTACCCAGATCCGAATGGGCAAGTGGATTACTCGCAACGCGAACCGGAAATGGGATTAGCGAAAGCGCAAGAAACGACGAAGAGAATCGTCGACCCGAACATTTTGGCAGGGTTGGAAAAACGAATCGCGGATTTGAGAGGCTTATGCGACACGCCGCAAGGTATTTCTATCGGCGATGCGGTCAACTTGGCTATTTTGGAAGAAATGCTGAGAGACCCGACGTGTTTGGCGCACGCCGAGGATTTACAAGCCGGGTCTTCGTACAACATTCCGGCGAACACTCAACAAGCGTTCGGGAGATTGCGCGCTGCGGATGAGATCATAGACGAAGGTCACTTCATTGGCAAAGCTTTGGGTGAAGCCATGAACGGTTACAGACCGATTGTGGAGTTGATGAACGCGAATTTTGGTATTTACGGCATGGCGGAACTCTCTTCCGCCGGGAACACGTACGCCACCACCGGCGGGCAGTTCAAGATGCCAATGACCGTCATCGGGGCTGGCGGTACTGCGCCGAACCAATCGTTAGGTGCGGAACATTCGCAACCGTTTCACGCTTACATCATGGGTATCCCTGGTTTGAAAATTTGCTCCGCGAGTAAACCGAACGAAGCGTACGGTTTAGCGAAATCTATGATTCGAGACAATGGTCCGGGCGTTTTGTTGTTGCCGGTGAAAATGATGAAAACACGAGGTCCGTGCAACCCGAACCAATTCTTGCCGTTACACAAATCTACGCAACACGCGACAGCTTCGGACGCGGCGGTTAAGGCGAACAAAGCGATCACGGTGATTACATATTTACACGGCGTCAAGGAATCCGAAGAAGCCATGAAAGAGTTAGCCGCCAGCGGCATCGAGTTTGATTTCATCGAAATGACGTGCATGAAACCAGTCGATTGGAGAACGATCCAATCTTCTCTCGAACGCACGCACAAATTGATCATCTTGGACGAAAGTACGCGAACCGGCGGCGTCGGGGCGACGTTATCTGCCATCGTTTCCGAAAACTTGTTCGATGAGTTGGACGCTCCCGTGATGCGTTTGTGCATGGAAGACGCCCCAGTGCCGTACGCCGGGGAGATGGAGAAAGAAGTCGTAAAGAGAGCTAGCGATTTAGTCGAGGCGGCCAAGTTTATGTGTGGCGTTTAAACAATACGAGGGAGAGAGAGTGAGAGTGAGAGTGCGCAAGCGAGAGAAGAAAAGAAGCTTCGCCGAAAAACCATAGCCCCTTCGCACGCGACGATTCAAAGAAATAAACCGTGTTTACAAATATAATACATACAGAGAAAAGATGTACTCCTTCAGCAGCGGTCGCGCTACGTGCTTTACATCGTCCTTGTCCGCGTTTCCTTTGTCTTCTTCTTCTTCTTCTTCTTCAGGAGGAAGACCTTCGCCCACATTTTTTAGGGTTTAATGGATGATGAAAGAAAAACCGGGGTACGTGGCACGAAGATCATTTGACGCGCACTCCACTGCAGAAAGACACGCACAGCGATATACGCGATACAATAATGCAATCCACAATCGCCCAAAGAGCCTCCGCGTTCGCGCGCGTTTCGACTTTTAGAGCGTCGATGAGACAGGTGCGCCGCGTTTCGTCGTCGTTCTCGCGTTCTTGAGCGCACTGTCGGATTAGTCTCTTGTTGTCCTCTCTTGTTTTGTAATCGTCCATCATCATCTTTCGGGGCGATGGTGTTTCGAGTTTCGAGTCGGAAAGGGATGGTCGGCGTCGTCGATGACGCGGACCATACGATCTCGTGATAACGAATCGCAAAAAGCGAAGAAAGGCGCTTTCGCGTTGTTTTACGTCGTCTCGGGAAAAAGAGACCACCGTCCGTCCTTTGTGAGCGCGATCGTTTGTCGTCGTTCGCGTGTCTCTCCGTGCCGTATAGATCTCTCCCGCGATGACTGACGCCACGCCCTCGCTCCAATCGCTCCAATCGCGACAGCAACAGACCTCTTCCAAGAGAGTCAACACGATCGTCCGCATGGCCGACCAAGCTGCTGTCTCCAAAGCGCTCGAAGAAGCCATAAAAAACGCCGAAGAATGCGTCGAGGATTGCGCAGCGAACTGGGACGAAGTCGAAGAAATCTCCGCCGCGCAAGCGCACGCCAAGAAAGAACCAGCGCCGGTCGACGCGAAGATATCCAAAAACGATTTGGCGTTCATCAAAGCCTCTCAAGACGCGTTGAAAGAAGCCAAGTCCGGGGCGATGGACAAGACGGTATTGGATTCCATTGAAACCGCGGCGAAGAGTTTGGGCCAAGTTCAAGGTAAAGTGAAAGAGAGCGCGAGAATGAAAGAGCTTTCCAAGTCTTTGGAAATGGCACTGAAAGCGGCTAGAGAATGCACCGATGATTGCGCCGTTGAGTGGGAAACGGTCGAGGAGATTAGCGACGCGAAGGAAAGAGAGCAAGCGAAAGGTAACTAAATATTAGTTATTTCTTCCTTGGGGAGATAGTATATAAAGCCGCCAACGAGAAATATTATACCACACACTCAAGGAGAAAGAAGAGCGAGAGGATGAGAACGGGGGCGAGGAAGAAAGAAAAGCGCTCTCGCATATACTGCGCGCGAGAGATGCGTATTGAACTATATATATAGAAAAGAAATAAAAAGTGCGCTGCTTTATTGTAATTGGAAAGGTGCTGAACAACATGACTCAAAATTAATCTCGCAAATACGTCAAGTCTACTTTCACTTTCGGTTCGTATTTGCGCACCGTAATACCTGCCAACGCGAGGAGCTTCTGGCTCGCGAAATACGACGGGTCGACTTTCTTTTCCTCTTTTTTTTCTACGGCTACACCTGACGTCGGCGCTTCGTTGTTTGTATTCTCTCCCAATGCCTTCTTCTTCTTCTCCTTACTACTACTACTACTGCTAGCACTACTCGCATCATTCTTCAATTTCCCTTCGCAATACACGACCTCTCTGATCCCAGCTTGAATCATCAACTTCGCGCACTCGTTGCACGGATACATGGTCACATACATGGTCCCGTTCTTCACGTCCGCGGAATTTTTGTTCATGATGGCGTTCATCTCCGCATGGCACACGTACGCGTATTTCGTTTCCAAAGGATCGTTCGTGGGACTTTTCTTAGCCCATGGTAACGCGTCGTCCCCGCATCCGCGAGGGAAACCGTTGTATCCCACACCTGTTCAAAAGGAAGTAGCAAAACGTTTCAACAAAGATTTCCAAGAGAGAAAATTTCACGAAGCGAACGCACAAGACTTGACAAATGCAAAGAACGAGGCGTACCTAATATCAAGTTCTCCTCGCTCGCAATCACCGCTCCAACCTGTTTGTTGGGATCTTTGCTCCTCTGACTACTCAAAAACGCCACGGTCATGAAATAATCGTCCCAAGACAAATATCGCTCTCGTTTTTCTTTCGAAAGCGGATTTGGCTTCGTCTTTGGAGGCGAGTCGATACCAAAGTTTTCCTTGTTCTCTAGTGTCCCATCTGAGGGAGAATCTGGGCAGAGCTGACAGTAACACTGTTTTGGAGAGCCCTTTTCTCGTTCTCGCTGCGCTAAAAATGGTGGGAAATCGATAGTCGTGTTCTCCTGTTTAAATGTTGATGAGCTCTTTTGCGCGTAAAAATGATGCATTTTTGAAATTTCTCGAACCTTTTTGGATGCCGATGCCGATGGTGTTTCACCATCCTCGTTCGATTTGAGACGACGAGAGGCGAGAAAAGTCATCGTCGCGGACGCCGCGGCGACTATTACGTTTGCAAACATACTCGTAATCTCTGTCACGGGTTTGCGTATCAATTTGTGAAGGGATTTTTTTGATTTGTTTGCTTTTCCGCTTTAAAATTTTACAGTGTAAAGTACTTTAAATAAACTCTCTTTCTCTCTCTCTCTCTCTCTCTCTCTTTGCTACAGTTACTATCGTTAAACGCGCACCTCTTTCCCACCACTACTAATGCTACTGTATTCTTCCTCTTTTGCGTTCGTCGGCGCAGAATCGTCGTACTTCATCTTGCCGCTTGTCGCGTTTAAATCTCTTCCCTTGGCGACGAGCCAGACGCCGTAAAAAATGGCAAACGCGCCGACGTAGCCCCATCGCAACGGTTGAGATAAGACTATAAGGGCGAGAATGGCGGTAACTACTGGTTGCAACGTGGAATAGACGGTTAGTAACGTCACCCCGGCTCTTTTGTTGCAATACGCACTCAAGGCGTACTTTAAGATGGAGTTGAACACCACCGCGAAGAAAAGAGCGTAGAGGCCTTCAGTTTCTAACACCCATCTTTTATTCGCGCTTATTCTTCCAGACGTAACCGCATTCGCGGTTATTGAGCTTACGCTATTATCATATTCGTCTAACGTGTACACTCCCGCGTCCTCTCCAAACGGGACACAAATCACCGCACATAAAGCCATCATGGATGCGCCGAACGCATACTCCCATGCCGTCACCATCAACGGCGCATTCTCTTTTTTTCTCAGCGTGATCTTTTGTACATTATAGTACATCGCGCTCGCAAAACTTCCCACGAACAACGCCAACAATCCAACGGGACTACTTTCCTTCGCTCCCTCTTCTGTGCTGACATCTTTCAAGTACTCATCGATGACGCTCACGCTCATTGCGCCGACGCAGGCCACGACGACTCCGCTCGCGATGAACGCATTCAACTTTTCCTGCCCCAAACACACCGCAATTGCCATCGCAAACATCGGTGTCGCCAGGTGTACTAAAGATGCCATCACGGCTCCGACTAACTGAATCCCGAGTAAAGATGCTAACTGGTTGCAAAAAATGCCTAAAAATGCTTGACTTAACACTCTGGGGAAGTCGATGGAATTCGGAAACCATTTAAACGCGCGTGAATCGTGCGTGAACGCGCACAGATACAACAGAGGTGCCGCCAGCACGTCTCGATACAACGAAAACACCAACACGGCGCGCCAATCGTGCGCGTCGGTATCTTTGTTCAAGAACAGTTGACAGAGGGTGTTGTATATCGCGCACACGCATTGGATTGCGAACAGAGCGAGGTGCAACTTCACGTCTCTGTACGACGAAAACGACGACGATTTCCCCTCGTCCCGGGGGTCGAACCCACCGCCCATCTCGAGCACCGTTTCCTTTCTCCACCAGTGCGCTCAGTCGCGCGGAAAACGAGAGGACAAAAAGCGTGAAAAGCGCCCACAAAAGTGTGGTTGTTTTAGAGAGGGAGAGATGTGCCGCGTCTTTTGTTCTTGTGCTTCGAGTTACGAAAAAATACAATACTATAAGAGAAAAGAAACGCCGAAAGAAACAACGTCGCCGGTCGAAAGAAACCACCAGACGCTCTGAACACATCATCATCGCTGTTCCCCCCTTTCGTTCCGTCTTCTTTAGTGCTACATCCTCGTGTTGGTCTTCGTCGGCGTTACGCGAGCCTGAGCGCGAGTTTTGCAACTTTTACTTTGTCGCCTTGGAGCGCGGCGGCGAGGCGTTCGTCCGAGAAGGAAGGCGGCGCGCCTTCAATTCGTATTCGCGCGAGTATCGTATCTTCGGTGCTCTCTTCTTCGAGCGATAACGCTTTCACGTGCGCTTCTGTCGCACAGACGGCAAAGTTTTTGTTCTTATTGCCGAGGATGTACGGGTCGCGATCGAAGAACAGCGCCGAGAGGATTAAATCGCTCGGTAGGACGAGGATGAGACGACTATTTTTGCTCCTACTTTCTGCCCCTAACGCCAAACAAATCGTGAGCAAAATACCCATACCTTCCGCGGAAGTGGATTGGCCCCAATTGGAAAATTCTGGAAACGTCGGTTCTTGTTGTTTTTTCTTCTTCGCTTGCGTGGTTATCAAATCCGAAAGCGCTTCTAACGTCGATTTTTGGCCTCCCGCGACGCTTTTCATCGCATCCGAGACGACCGAAGCCGTCGGCGCTTTCTTTTTCTTTTTCTTACTTTTCTTTCCAAACGCGAACGGTTCATCGTCGCCATCGTTGTCGGCTGTTTTGGTCTCACTTCCACCAGCTAAAGCCGACCCGACATTCTCCGGTAAATCAAAATTTGGTACGTCTAAAACCAATTCACTCTCGCCGCGGCCATCGTTATTAAACACAAACTCTATCGCTTTCCCCGCGTTTCCTCCGTACGCTTTTTCGAACGTCTCTTCGTCTACTTCTTTACCATACCTATTCTTACTCTTGCTCACGAACTCATCGTCCAATTTCTCCTCCGCAATCTTCTCGATTTTTCCGACGACCCGGTCCATAAACGTCAAAGCGCTTCCATCTTCTTCTCCTCTCAAAGCGTCCGCGCACGTGGAGTACAACCCGTAAAAGCTCTCTTCCGCTTTGCTCCCCGGGTCGGCCAATATCCTTCCGACCGAGCACTTGCGAATAGGCGTCTCGACGTTTTTCGCTCGAAAACAGCTCGCCAACACGTACGCCTTCAACCCGAGCGTTCTCAACAGGACGAACTCTTTGTACCCAAAACTTCGTTCCTTCAACTCGCGTTTCGATTTTATCTCCAACTCTCCTCTGATCAATCCGAACACCCCTCCGGTTTCTTCCGCGTGGCGGTTCTCCGACGCTTTTTCCAGCGCCTCCCAGTTGATGGTGTTGTTTTGGAGGTTCACCATTCGGGAGAGCATCGAGCCCGGGGAAAGTTGTTGGCTCGTCGAGCTCGCCTCCTGCTGTTGCCGTCTCCGCCTCGCCGCCGCCGTCGTCGACGACGCGCGTTGCCGTCGGTGTCGTTGCCCTCCTCTCGGAGACGACGACGACGTCAAAGTCAAAGTCAAAGTCAAAGTCGTCGTCGTCGTCATCGGGCGTCGAAGAAGACCGCGCCACTCTTTTTCGGTGGTGGCGGAGAGAGCAAAAGGCGCACAAATTTCTGTTGACAAAATCGGTTTCAACTAAAAACGGAATCCAATAATCGCAAAGTTTTTTGTGGTGCACCACACCGGTGGTCTTTTTGGTCCAAGGAGAGGAGGAGGAGATACTATACTGTGCACTCACAGAGTCGAAACAGAGACTCATCAGAGAGCACGAAAAAAGAGAGACTGAAGTGTTTAGGGTGTAAGTGCAAAATGTGAGTCTGCTTTTCTCTCTTCTCGACACAGTATTATTAGTACTCCTTCAAAGCACTTCTTTTTTGAAAAAAGCCAAAAGTGACCCCCACAAAAAGACTACGGATTTTTGTCCCCGGAATACTAACGAACGACAATCTTCTTCCGACTTTGACGACTTTGACGACGGACACAAACGAAGAAGATGAACTCTTTCGCCTTGGGATTAGGGATGAAGAAGGGGTCTTTCCTCGTCGTGCCGCGCGCGCTGTGCATGCGCTCGAGAGGGGGGATGAGTGCACCGACGCGAACAAAAACGTCATCAAAAACTTTGGCGCTTTTCTTCCCTTTAGACGGGAAAAGATTTGAAATCGATTTTCGACGCGGAGACATTATCGCGTCGAGAGGGTCGGCGTCGGCGTCGAGCGGGGGGAACACCATGGGAGACAACAACAACAACAACAACAACAACCGGTATTATAACGACGCGTTCGCATCGCCACCTTTGGTGGTGTCAAACGGCGATCGATTGTCCGGGCCAGGAGCGAATAGAGCGATTAAATGGGTACCGAGTGATGCGAAATCGTCCAACGAAGACGCAAACTATTACGCGCGAGAGACGCCGTCGGCGCCGCAGTGGGGTGGGGCGCAAACGACTGCGACTGCGGGTGGCGATGGACACCAACAACACTATCGAGGGTATAATAACAACGGCGGCGCTTCTTCTTCTTCTTCTTCTTCTTCGTACGGCGGCGGCGGCGGCTATGGCGGTTACAACACCAACACCAACACCAACAATTCTTCGTCAAACAATTCAAACAGAACGTTCGTGGACTTTTCTATTTACAAATCGAAATCGGCGTTATCCGTAAAATTGGTCAAACCGACGTTTGAAACCGATTCACAAGGTCGGACGATTATGAAACGTTCGGGCGGGATCCTGTTGGAATTTGCGCCGTCTATCGGGACTCGGAAATACGATTGGACTCGGAAAGGGTCGTTCATGCTCTCTCCGATTGAAGCCGCAGAGTTGGCAAACAGATTAAACCCGAGTCGACAATCTATCGCGCAAAAGGTGGAGTTTTTCCACGACCCGGGGATGGGCGGGAGTTCGCAAGGGTCGGTGACGAAAAGTTTGAAGATGGAAGCGATGCCGGACGGTACCGGCGGGGTGTTTTTGAATTATAGTCAAACCAAGTTTGGAGAGAAGTTGAACGTAAATATCCCGGTATCGTTCGGGGAAGTGTCTGCGCTGGAGTTGTTGATTAAACACTTAGTTCCGAGAGTGATGGGATTTTTTGACGAAGATTCGATGATGTCGAGTTTATCATCGTCGTCGTTGAATTCAGCTTCGTATGGTTACTAAAAACTCCATTTTTTTTACATATAAGCGCGTTATGCGTTTTGTATCAACACATAATAATTTGACTTGCTATTATTACCATAGTCATCGCATTCAATCGTACACCTCAAATACAGACCGTATCGTCGAACGGATTCACGTCTTCCAACGACTTTTCGCAATTCTTGGAAATCTGCTCTACCAATGCGTTTTCTTCCTTCTCTTTCCTTTCCATCTCCTCCAACTTCTCCAATTCCTCCCGATTCCTCTCCAACGCCGTCCTTCTTCTCTCTTCCATCCTAGCGTTGTACTCTTTCAACTCCAACTCGGAAGCATCTATCGCGTTCATCGTCATCTCGTACGCTTTCTCGCCTTCCTCTTTCGCCGTTCGTTCTTTTTCGCTTTGCGACAACCCGTCCGGATTGCCTTCTTTTTCGATCCTCGCGAGCGTTTTCCTCTCCGCCGCTTGTCGAGCGTACACCGCCGTCGCTTTTCGATTCAACGCTTCTTTCTCTTCTTTTTGTTGCATCGCCACGCGATCGTATTCTCGCATCATCAGCGCGCGCTCTTCCGCTTTCGTCTCCCACCGAGGCCTCTTTTCCTCTCCTTTTTCGTCGTCTTTTTCCATTGGAAACGCAAACAATCGGCCAAGTTGAAAGACATCATCCAAAGTTCTCGCGTCTTCTGTCACGGACGCGTGCGCTTCGAACGTCGTCGGTTGAAGAAGCATCCCCGCGGAGAGTACCAGCGCCATCGTCGTCCGTCCGAAACGGTTGTGTCTTCTTCCCTCGTCCTCTTCAAAGACTTTCGCATCAAATACATCATCATCATCATCATCATCAATGTCCCCGTTGTGTCTTCGGGGATGATGATTCCAAAACGTCGAAAAAGTCGTCTTCTTTTGCCGATGATGGTGGTGGTGGGTGGTGACGTCGTTCCCGCTTTTGTGAAGACGACATCGGGGGGTCAAAGTCGATGATAAAAAAGGAGAGACGAAGGACATCGTCGTCGTCGTCAAAGTCGTCGTCGTCCAAACAGTTTGGACGACGAAAAATGTATTATTGTTCCAAAATGTGTCCCTCTTTTTTTTATATGTCTTGAGTTTAGGGTATTAAAATTATTTAGGGTATCAAGGGATGTTGGGTCCTCCTTCCTTTTTAATTGGTTTCTCTCGTCTCGCTTTGGAGGACTACACTTAAAAGGGACAAAACGGAAACGACAAAACGACTTTATTATTATTATTATTATTTAG